>OLNJ01000021.1_pt1 | contig 147871 bp, 131 predicted proteins | sample 1672191 | NCBI WGS metagenome assembly OLNJ01 (sample SAMEA3136657, study PRJEB25190) | human gut metagenome | biome: human gut; feature: human-associated habitat; material: faeces | place: Austria | collected 2013
GCGGTCTGGGAACTTCATTGTTGCATAAAAGAGTTTCGAAATATTTTTAAAAAGCAAAATGTTCCACTACTATACTTATTCATAGAAAAATATTGCAAAAGCACGATTAAAGCAGTAAAGAGTTTTGCCGAAGGACTAAAAAGAGATATAGTTGCGGTTGAAAATGCCGTAGCCTATGACTATAGTAATGGTTTTGTAGAAGGGACAAACAGTCGATTAAAAATGATAAAACGAACAATGTATGGACGTTGTAGAAAACAATTATTAGAGGGAAAACTTAGATATGTTGGGAAATTTAAAAACGGATAATTGCGGAAGAACCTACCGCACAGGAATATTCACCTGATTTTTCCATATAATATTTTCTGGTCAGTATTGCATTGACCACAGTGTACGTATTTATGCCAATCCGCTCAGCTCATTTGCGGAACCGGTCGCCGTTCCATTCCAGATATTTATGGTGGTCTTCCGACATATGTTCCGTGACCGTACTGTATGTACTGCCCAGGGCATCCTTTCAAGCGACGGTGGGAAGCAATACGGTTATGGTTGTAGAAAACTTCATATGAAATAAAAAAAGATCGCTGCCATGGACTTTTCTTCAATTAACCATAACAACGATCTTTTTCTTATTTTTTTACAGAATCACATGTCTTGGGCATACTTCCTTACATTTACCACAGCCTGTACATTTATCATAATCAATATGTGCACAGAAATCTGTAACTGTAATTGCCTCTGACGGACAGTTCTTCTCGCATTTCTTACAGCCGATGCAGCCAAGCTCACAGGCAGTTGTAACAGCCTTGCCTTTTGCATGGGAGCTGCAGGCTACGCGTGTCTGTTTCTCATATGGCACCAGCTCGATCAGGTGACGCGGACATTTGGCAACGCATTTGCCGCAGGCTTTACATGCCTCCTGATCAACAACTGCAATACCATTTACTACGTGGATCGCATCAAACGGACATGCCTTTACGCAGCTTCCGTAACCCATACAACCGAATGCACAGTTCTTCTCGCCGCTGCCCGGGATGAATGCCATCATCTCACAGTCTTCCACGCCTGTATATTTGTATTTCGTAGTTGTCTTGTCGCAGGTTCCTGCACATTTCACGAATGCAACCTGACGGGAAGTTTCTTTTACTTCCTGTCCCATGATTGCACCGATCTTTGCTGCAACCGGAGCTCCGCCGACCGGACACTGATCCACCGGTGCTTCGCCTTTTGCGATAGCTGCTGCAAGTCCGGAACATCCCGGATATCCGCAGCCACCGCAGTTATTTCCCGGAAGAACGCCCAGAATGGCTTCTTCCTTCTCATCTACCTTAACGGTTAATTTCTTGTCTGCCAGTCCAAGGAAGATACCAATGAATAAACCAGTACCGCCGACAATGACTGCAGCCATAATAATTCCTGTTATACTCATGCTTCTCTTCCTCCTATACGATTCCGGAGAATCCCATAAATGCAATTGCCATCAGAGCTGCTGTAAGCAGAACAATCGGCATACCCTGGAAAGATTCCGGAATATCGTTGTATTCCATTTTTTCACGGATTCCTGCAAGCAGTACGATCGCGATCAGATAACCTACGCCTGTTGCAAATCCGTTGACAACACTCTCAAGAATGCTGTACTCATATTTTACGTTGTTCAGTGCCACACCAAGAACTGCACAGTTTGTTGTGATCAGTGGAAGGTATACACCAAGTGCTTTGTAAAGAGATGGTACGAATTTCTTAAGGAACATCTCTACGATCTGTACCAGGGCCGCAATAACCAGGATAAATACGATCGTTTTCAGATATTCAAAATGAGTGGGTACCAGAATAAATTTATACAGAAGTCCTGCCACAAATGAAGCGATCGTGATAACGAATACAACCGCTCCGCCCATGCCTGCAGCTGTCTCTGTTTTCTTGGATACGCCAAGGAAAGAACAGATACCAAGGAACTGGCTGAGCACAACGTTACTGCAGAGTGCAGAACCTATTGCGATTAACATCAAACTTGCCATCTTCTACTCCCCCTTTTAGTTTTTCTCGGAAGGACATCCGCCGCAGGTTGCACAGTTGGAACCGCAGCCGGACTGGATCTTGGATACATCCTTGCCCTTCTTTGCCATGTTGATCTTCACCTTGTTCTGGATTGCTGCAAGTCCTGCAAGAACCAGGAAAGCTCCGGGAGCCAGGATGAAAATAGTGATCGGGGTATATCCGGCAGCGCCTGTAGCTGCATCAGCAACCGGGATGATCTGTGCTCCGAAAGCTTTTCCGGAACCAAGGATTTCTCTTACAAGACCGATGGCAACAAGACCTACAGTAAAACCAAGTCCCATACCGATTCCATCGAAGATAGACGGAAGAACCGGATTCTTGGAAGCATAGCTCTCTGCACGTCCCAGAATGATACAGTTAACAACGATCAGCGGAATATAAATTCCTAATGAGTCATAAAGAGAAGGAGTAAAGCCTTCCATAAGGAACTGCACGATGGTTACAAAAGATGCTACGACTACAATGAATGCCGGCATTCTGACAGAATCCGGAATTACTTTTCGAAGCAGGGAGATCAGCAAGTTGGACATGACCAGAACTACCGTTGTGGAAAGGCCCATACCAATACCATTGATCGCAGATGTTGTTACGGCAAGTGTCGGACACATACCCAGCATCAGAACGAAGATCGGGTTTTCGGTTATAATACCGTTCTTTAATCTTTCACCACATTTATTCATATTCAACTACCCTCCTAAAATGCGTTTTTGCAATAGCCGATAGCCGTATTGACTGCACCGGTAAAAGCTCTGGATGTAATGGTCGCACCACTGATGGCATCGATCGGCTCGCCTTCGCCGCCATCCTTGGATACATAGAATTTATCGGTATTTTTGCCTACGTACTGCTCCTGGAACTGCGCCTCTGTGGCACGCATTCCAAGTCCTGCTGTCTCACTGATAGACAGGATGGAAACGCCACTTACTGTGCCGTCCTTTGTTACGCCTACTGTGATCTGGATATCACCGCCGTAACCTTCCTTATCGGTAACTGTCACTACATATCCTTCATCAGCTGCCTCACAGACTTCGTCTACCGTTGCTTTCACACCAAGGTCTGCAACAACCTTATCTGCTGCATCCTGATCTACATCAACAGATTTGAAGTCTTCCAGGCTTACATCACTGAATACTGTCTGCCATGCTTCTTTTTTTGCCTGCTCTTCTGTTCTTGCGATCGGTTCTTTGGTTACTTCGTAAACCAGACCAAGGCCAAGGCCGGCAACTACGGTAATGATCGTAAGGATCAATGTATTTTTGATAATCTTACCCATTATTTCTTGCCTCCTTTTCCAAAAGCAACTGGTTTTGTTACTTTTTCAATAAGCGGAACCAGAAGGTTGCAGAAAATGATCGCATAGGAGACACCCTCTGCGGAGCCGCCAAAGAGACGGAATACTGCGGTCACGATACCAAGGCAGCATCCATAAACAAGCTGTCCCTTCGGTGTGATCGGAGTTGTTACATAATCGGTTGCCATAAACCATGCGCCCAGCATCAGACCGCCGCCGAAGATATGACTGAAAAGATAGTTCACATCAAATCCTTTGCCTGTTCCCAGCATGTAAAGGATCACAAATACAGCAAAGCTTCCAATATATGTAAGCGGCACTTTCAGGTCAATGATCTTGAATGCAAGAAGGATCACTGCACCGATAAGGATTGCCAGTGCGGAAGTCTCACCGATAGTACCCTGGATGTTTCCAAGGAAGAGGTTCTTCACTGAAATAGAAGTTCCTGCGATAAAGCCCTGATTCTTAAGAGCTGCCAGCGGTGTTGCCTGTGAAACCGTATCCACGATCGCATGAGAGCTCTTGGAAACTGCGAAATTTGTCATTTTTCCGGCAAAGGAGATCATAAGGAAGCATCTTCCTGCAAGAGCCGGGTTCATAAAGTTCTGTCCAAGTCCGCCGAAAAGCTGTTTTACAACGATGATTGCAAAAGCACTGCCAAGGATCGGCATCCAGATCGGGATCTGTGGCGGCATGTTCAGTGCAAGAAGAAGACCGGTTACAACCGCGCTGAAATCGGTTGTTGTATTCTTCTTGTGCATAAGACGGTCATAAAGCCACTCAAAAAATACACTGGATGCAACCGTTGCAAGTATTACAAGAAGTGCATGTAATCCAAAATTCCAGATACCGAACAGGGTTGCCGGCATCAGTGCGATCACTACCAGCTGCATGATACGGCTGGTGGTCATTTTATCCCTGATATGGGGATTAGATGATACGTTATACATTTGTTCCATTGTTTTTCCTCCCCCTATTTCTTTTTCTTGCGCTCTGCAAGAACCATTTTTCTCATAGATTTAATACTCTGAGTCAGAGGTCGTTTGGCAGGACAGATATAACTGCAGCATCCACATTCACAGCACTCCATACCGTCCATTTTTTCGAAACCTTCCATGTCACCATTCTCTGCAAGTGTGGCAAGACGGGCAGGAACTACATGTCCAGGACAGACACCAACGCAGCGTCCGCAGTTGATACATGCTGTCTGGATTTCTTTCGCCTCTGCAACTGCATCATGCTCCATACAAAGCAGGGAAGAGGTTGTCTTGGTACACGGAATATGAAGATCATACAGAGCAAATCCCATCATAGGACCTCCGGAGATCAGTTTTGCGATCTTTTCTTTCAGACCGCCTGCAGCATCCACAAGCTCTGACATATCTGTTCCTGTGAGAACTGCAAAGTTCTTCGGTGTGCGGATTCCATCACCGGTAACGGTAAGGTTACGACCGATAACCGGCTGTCCGAGGATAACTGCATTATAAACGGAAACTGCGGTTTCCACGTTGTCTACTACGCATCCCACGTCTGCCGGGAGCATAGTGGAATTGATCTCTCTGCCTGTAACAGCATAGATCAGTGTACGCTCACCACCCTGCGGGTATTTGGTCTTGAGCTCTTTTACTTCCATACGCTCTTTGCCCTTGATGGCTTCTTTCATCTTGGCGATACAGTCTGGCTTGTTGTCCTCGATGCAGATACAGCCCAGTGCCTTCGGGAAAGCCTTCAGAATCACTTCCAGACCGCCTACGACCTTCTCAGGCTCCTCCAGCATTCTGCGGTAGTCACTGGTAATGTATGGCTCACACTCAGCGCCGTTTATCAGAATATGATCGATCTTATCCGGTTCCTTAGGGGAAAGCTTCACATGGGTAGGGAAACCTGCACCACCCTGTCCGACAACGCCGCCCTCCTGGATTCTTTTCAGGATATCTTCCTTGGAAAGGTCAGAAAGCTTCGCCGGTGTATATTCAACTGTTTCATATAAACCGTCATTCTCTACAATGATCGCATCACACATGGAACCGGTTGCTGTCAGGCGTTTCTCTATTCCTTTCACAGTTCCGGATACCGATGCGTGGATCGGCGCGGAAACAAATCCTCCTGCTTCTGCGATTTTCTGTCCTGCAAGCACGTGATCGCCCTTCTGTACGATCGGCTTGGCCGGAGCTCCGATGTGCTGAGATACCAGATATGCCAGGTCTCCCTTTGGCAGGTACTTCTCAACAGGACAGTTTTTTGACAAATCTTTGCCGTCATAAGGATGAACACCACCCCTGAAGGTTAAAATTGCCATAGATCTCATCTCCTCCTTTATTCTTTGCAAGTACAGACGCATACTTCTTACGTACTGCATCTGTACTTATTTTCAAAGTTGATTTCAGTGTTTCTGATTTTTCTTTTCTTCTCTTTTTTTCAGATGGATGCGGTATCCTCTGTTCAGATTCGGGTATGCATGAACGAAACGCTGCATGTTGTGACCAAATTTGGCTGCCATGGCTTCTTTTCGTTTCTGAAGTTCTGCAGATACATCCTGCATCATGGCCGCACGCTTCTCTTCCAGTTCTCTGACAAGATTAAGGTCTTCAATACGTTCCTTCACCTCATCAAGAGCAAAGCCTCTGTTCGCTTCCAGCTCACTCATACGCTTTCTGGCTTTTACGATCAGCTCAGCCTGCATCTCCTCCAGGGACTGCTCCCAGAAAGGAACACGCTCGTGAAGATGGAAAGCCGCAGCTGCTGAGAAACAGAAGTCAACAACATAAACACATGTGATCGCACAGATACCGATCTCACCTACGCGTCTCGGGTACAGGCCGGTCACATATTCCACGCCTGGCTGTAGCACTCGAAACAGCATTACAGTGAAAAATCCCCAGCCAAGGGAAGCTCCCAGGCATATCCTGCCGTGGAGATTAAATTTCTTATCACTGTAATCCCACCATGATGTATGGAAGATTGATTCCATCAGCCATGCTGTGATATACTCCAGTACAGTAGCTACCACGATTCCTCCGAAAAAGAGGATGACCGTATTGCTCTGCACAGGTACCAGGATCAGATATACGGAAAGTGCTCCGCAGCCATAAATAGTACATAGGGGACCATTTATGAATCCTCGGTTGATAAGCGTTCCCTGCTTCGCAGAAACGTAGCAGGTCTCCCAGAGCCAGCCAAGAAAACTGTAGGCGAAAAACCAGTTTATGAGGTGATAAAAGTCTATCCCCCTCACTGTCAATTCCCACATAATTCCAGTGTCCTTTCCTGTTTTTTTCATCAACTCTACCAATATACTATAACTCATTTCACATTAAATTGCACTAGAGAAAATTATTTTTTTTGTGTATAATCAGATACAATCCATGAAGGAGGAAGATTAACATGATCGTTAAAAAAATGCCGATTTTACAAGGGTTTCCGGACTTTGATACTGTTAAAAAAATGACTAAAAGTGCGGATTTTTTAGAGCATTCTGTACCGGTTTTTTATGATATCGAGACTACCGGATTATCACGAAATTCTACTTTTCTGTATTTGATCGGAGCAGTGGCTTTTGAGGACGAAACCTGGCAGATGTATCAGTGGCTGGGAGAAAATTCGGGCGATGAACCGGAACTTCTTCGTACTTTTTCTGATTTTCTGAAAGGCTTTTCCTGCACAATCCAGTATAACGGAGACAGCTTTGATCAGCCTTATCTGGAAGCGCGGTACCAGGTTCACGGACTTTCATCTCCTTTTGAAAACCTGCCTGCGCTGGATATTTACAAGCAGTTGAAGCCTTTGAAGGGGCTTCTGAAACTTTCCAGGATGAACCAGCCGTCCATGGAAGCTTTTCTTGGTATTGATGACCGCACTTACTGCGACGGTGGTGCCTGCATCCGTCTTTATAAGCAGTTCGCTTCCGGCAAAAAGAGTGAGGCTAGTGATATTGTTCTCGGACATAACAAGGAGGATCTCATTGGGCTTGGAAAGATCTTTTCCATGCTGTCTTATCTTGCACTTTTTCATGAGGAATATGAGCCTGTAAATTGTGAAATTCAAGACAATAATCTGGTGTTTACGCTTGCTCTTTCCTGCAATCTGCCTGCGAAATTCTCCAATCTTAGTGAAGAATTCTACATAACAGGCTCCGAAAATCTCGTCCGCTTCCTTGTAAAACCTCAGAACGGACGCTTGAAACAGTATTATTCCAATTATAAGGATTATGATTATATTCCTTCGGAGGACACTGCTATACCCAAAACCTTAAGCGCCTGCATGAATAAAAAGCTCCGTAAGCCGGCCAAAAAAGATACCTGTTATACGTGGTTTTCTGTTACTGAGGATTTCCTGAAGGATCCGTCGAAACAGAAAGTTTATCTCAGGCATTGTCTGCCGTATTATCTGTCTATATTGAAGTGAAACTTTGCAATTTATTAATATTGACTTGTACAGCAAATTTCCTGGTCACTAATATGTGAAACATGTAAATGGCAAAAAAGGACTGTCTCCTTTCGGAGGCAGTCCTTCTATTTTTTACACTCTTTTTATTAATAATGACCAGTATAAGATATAGTAAAAATTACTCCTCAGTCTGCTCTGCAGAATGATCCTCAAGTGCTTTCATGCTGAGGCTGATCTTTCTGTCTTCGCCGTTGAAATCAACAACCTTAGCCTCAATCTCCTGACCGATGGAAAGTACATCAGATGGTTTTGCAACGTGCTCTCTGGAGATCTGGGATACATGAAGAAGTGCATCTACTCCAGGTGCAAGCTCTACGAATGCACCGAAATCTGTCATACGTGCAACTTTACCTTTAACTACGTTTCCTACTGCGAAGTCCTCAGCAGCTGTAAGCCATGGGTTCTCCTCCGGGAATTTAAGGGAAAGTGCGATCTTATCTCCGTTGATGTCTTTGATAAGAACTGTAACTTTATCGCCAACGTTGAATACTTTCTTCGGGTTCTCTACTCTGCCCCAGGACATCTCAGAGATGTGAAGAAGTCCGTCTGCTCCACCGAGATCGATGAATGCACCGAAATCTGTAACATTCTTAACAACACCCTCAACCTTGTCACCAACGTTGATCTTAGCAAGAAGCTCTTTCTGTTTCTCAGCTTTCTCAGCAAGAAGAAGCTGTTTACGGTTACCGATGATACGGCGTCTTCTCGGGTTGAACTCTGTGATAACGAACTCGATCTCCTGATCTGCGTATTTGGAAAGGTCTTTCTCATATGTGTCGGATACGAGGCTTGCAGGAATGAATACTCTTGCCTCCTCGATGTTAACACAAAGACCACCATCAAGTACCTGTGTTACAGGAGCTTTCAGAACTTCCTGGTTCTCAAATGCTTCCTCAAGACGTTTGTTGCCTTTCTCTGCTGCAAGACGTTTGTAGGTCAGTGTAACCTGTCCCTCTCCGTCGTTTACTTTGAGAACTTTTGCTTCCATGGTATCGCCAGGTTTAACAACGTCTGTAAGCACAACGCTTGAATCGTTTGTGTACTCGTTCTTTGTGATGATACCGTCTGCTTTATAGCCGATATTCAGGATGATCTCATCATCTTTAACATCGATGACAGTACCCTGTACGATCTCTCCATTTCTGATTGTTTTTACGGAATCTTCCAGCATCTGTTCAAAACTTAACTCTGACATGTTCTTGAACCTCCTCAATAATTTTCTTTGGGGTGGAAGCCCCTGCTGTAATACCTACAAAACTACTGCATTGGAACATTTCAGAATCCAAGTCTACAGGTGTTTGTATAAAGTAAGTATTTCCACATTCCTTTTTACATATTTCAAACAGCTTTTGAGTATTGGAGCTATGTCGGCCACCTACGACTAACATAGTGTCTACCTCTCCGGCTATCGCTTTTGCTTCTTTCTGCCGTTCTTCGGTAGCATTACAAATAGTGTTTAAAATATTTAAAATATTTAAAACATTATTATCATAACTCTTTTTGCGGAGAATTTCAACTAATTCTTGAAATTTGTTGTAATTAAATGTCGTCTGTGAAACTACACACACTTCTTTTCCAGGAGAAATGGTGAATTTTTCAGCATCTTCCGCATTTCGGATCACTGTATACGGACCCTGGCACCAGCCACAGATTCCCTGCACTTCCGGGTGATCCGGGTCACCGATGATCACGATGTGGACACCTTTTGCGCTTTCGCGCTCCACGATCTTGTGGATCTTAAGGACAAAAGGACAGGTGACGTCTACATAACCGAGGCCGTATTTTTTGATCTTGTCGTAGACTTTACGGCCTACGCCGTGGGAACGGATCACAACTGTGCCGCCTTTAAGAGTGGCAAGATCCTCCTCTCCTATTACGGCAACACCTTTTTTTTCCAGATCTGAGACAACCTCTTCATTGTGGATGATCGGTCCCAGAGTGTAGATTGGTGCAGCGTCGGAACCGATCAGATCATAAACCCGGTCCACTGCTCTTTGTACGCCGAAACAGAAGCCGGCGGTTTCTGCAACTTTTACATTCATTTATCTGGTCACCTTTTCTCTGTATACAGAAAGAATTTTTTCAACAACCTCATCAATTCCCATCTCTGAAGAATCCACGAGAACTGCATCTTCTGCCTGCTTCAGCGGAGAAACCGCGCGGTTCATGTCACGCACATCTCTCTCTATGATGGTCTTAAGAATCTCATTCATATCACAGGTTTCACCTTTTTCGGTAAGTTCCAGATAACGTCTGTTCGCACGTGTCTCAGGACTTGCAGTTAAAAAGATCTTCACTTCTGCGTCCGGAAGAATGGTGGTTCCGATATCTCTTCCATCCATGACAACATCGTTCTCTTTTGCAAGAGTTCTCTGCAGTTTCAGAAGATGTGCACGTACTTCCGGATTGGCAGAGCTTACAGATGCCATATTTCCTACTTCTTCTCTTCGAAGGAAGGCTGTTACATTCTCACCGTTTAAGATCACCTGCTGTTCTCCGTTTTCGTAGCGGATGGAAATGTCCGCATCATGACATGCTGTGGCGATAGCCTCATCTCCCTGGATATTTTTTTCCAGAAGATAAAGTGCCATGGCACGGTACATGGCTCCGGTATCTACGTAGATGAAAGACAGCTCCTTTGCCACTTTTTTTGCAATTGTGCTTTTTCCGGCACCTGCCGGTCCGTCAATCGCAATGTTAATACCCATAATTGTTACTCCTTCTTCTTTTCTGTTATTCGATTGCCTGTGCTGCCGCGTATGCGGTAGACCATGCAATCTGAAGATTATAGCCGCCTGTGACTGCATCCAGATCCAGAACCTCACCTGTAAAGTAGAGCTTTTTTATTTTTCTGGATTCCATCGTAGATGGCTGTATCTCTTTTACTGACACGCCGCCTCTTGTGATAATCGCTTCCTTAAACTCTCCCATTCCTGTGATCGTAAACGGAAAAGCCTTGATCAGTCGGCCGAAAGCCTGACGCTCTTCCCTGGAGATCTCATGTACCGGTTTCTCTCCCGGGATTCCTCCCAGCCCGATCATGATCGGAGTCAGTGAAGACGGGAAAAGAACACCGATCACATTTTTGAACTGTTTATTGGGATTTGCATCGAACTCACGCAGGATCCTTGCATCCAGCTGTTCTGCATCCAGGGCCGGTTTCAGATCCAGAAAAGCCTGCAGCGGTTCTTTTTCCAGCTTTTTGCCAATCTGGGCGCTTGCCGAAAGGATCAGCGGACCGGTTACACCAAAGTGTGTGAACATCATTTCTCCGAAATCGTTATAGAGAACTTTTTTACCGGATTTTATGGTCAGCTCCACATTCCGAAGGGAAAGTCCCTGAAGCTTGGAAACGTAATCTTCCCTGGCAACCAGAGGAACAAGTGACGGTGACTGCGCCACAACCTTGTGTCCTGTCTCCTCAGCAAAGCGATAGCCATCACCGGTAGATCCTGTGGATGGATAGGAAAGCCCTCCTGTGGCAACTACCACGGAATCTGCTTTAAAGAATGAACCATCCGCAAGAAGCACGCCTGTTACTTTATCGTTCTCTGCACATACTTCTTTTACCTCTGTATGAAGATGTACCTGTGCTCCGGCTTTCTTTAATTCCCGCTCCAGTGCCCGGATAATATCCGATGAATGATCGGACACTGGGAAAACCCTGTTTCCGCGTTCTGTTTTCAACGGCACACCAGCTTCCTCGAAAAACTCCATTACATCTCTGCTTCCATAGGTATAAAAAGCACTGTAAAGAAATTTACGGTTTGACATCACTGCCTGGAAAAGCTCTTCTGTGTCCGAATCGTTCGTGACATTACATCTTCCCTTACCTGTGATGAAAAGTTTTTTTCCAAGTTTTTCATTTTTTTCCAGGATATGAACCTGGTGTCCTCTGCGCGCAGCATAAACGCCGCAGAGCATTCCGGCGGCACCACCGCCTACGATCGCAACCTTGGACATTACCTGTTATCCTGCCTTTTTAATCTTTTTGTTTTTATGCACAAAGGAGCCTGCATACAGCAAGCTCCTTCGTGTTGTATCAGAATGTCTTTTCGACATTCCTAATGTGTGTGCTTTATACCGGGTATGCGCCGTTCTTTGTATCAGCTACAGTCTCATCAACCTTCGTTTTCTGAGCCTGACGATATTTAAAGAAGTCCATAGCTACCTGTGGGAACAGTGCGTATGTCAGAACATCCTCATCCTGCTCCTTGTACTGTGCCATCTCGCTCTCAAGCTTATCAAGCTCGTCTTCCAGAAGGTCTGCAGGACGGCATGTGATCGGCTCTACATCACCGATGCACTTCTTCTGTACTTCCGGGTTAAATGGTCTGGCTGTTGCACCGTATTTACCACTTAATACGTCTCTTGTCTCTTTTGTCACAACTTTGTAACGCTCGCCCATGATCACGTTAAATACAGCCTGTGTACCAACGATCTGAGAGGACGGTGTAACAAGTGGCGGCTCACCAAGGTCTTTACGAACACGCGGAACTTCCTCAAGTACCTCGTAGAACTTGTCCTCAGCATGCTGCTCTTTCAGCTGTGATGTCAGGTTGGAAAGCATTCCGCCTGGTACCTGATACAGAAGAGTCTTGATGTTTACGCCAAGGTTCTTCGGATTTAAGAGACCTGTATCAAGAGCCTCGTCGCGCATCGGACGGAAGTAATCTGCGATCTCAGCAAGAAGCTGCTGATCAAATCCTGTGTCATACGGTGTTCCCTTGAAGGTCTCAACCATAACCTCTGTTGCAGGCTGAGATGTACCAAGAGCGAATGGAGACATTGCTGTATCGATGATATCAACGCCTGCCTCAACTGCTTTCATGTATGTCATGGAAGCAACGCCGGATGTATAGTGAGAATGAAGATCGATCGGGATCTTAACAGTATCTTTCAGTGCCTGAACAAGCTCTGTAGCCTTGTACGGAACAAGAAGTCCTGCCATATCTTTGATACAGATGGAATCTGCGCCCATATCCTCGATACGTTTTGCAAGATCTGTCCAGTAATCAAGTGTGTAAGCATCACCAAGTGTGTAAGCCATTGCAACCTGTGCATGTGCTTTCTCCTTGTTTGCTGCTTTTACAGCTGTCTGAAGATTACGAAGGTCATTCATACAGTCAAAGATACGGATGATATCAATACCGTTAGCTGCGGATTTCTGAACAAAATACTCTACTACATCATCAGCATATGGACGATATCCAAGGATGTTCTGTCCACGGAACAGCATCTGAAGCTTTGTGTTTTTGAAGCCGTCACGGAGTTTACGAAGTCTTTCCCACGGATCCTCTTTCAGGAAACGTAAGGAAGCATCGAAAGTAGCACCGCCCCAGCACTCTACTGCATAGTAGCCTACTTTGTCGAGCTTATCAATGATCGGAAGCATCTGCTCTGTGCTCATACGTGTAGCGATCAGGGACTGATGAGCGTCACGCAGGATCGTTTCCACAACTTTCACAGGTTTTTTCTCTATTTCTGCCATAATTATTCTCCTTACAAATTTTTATAAGACAATGGGTTAGACACCAAAGATTGCCATGAATGTACCGGCAGCAACCGCTGTACCGATAACACCAGCAACGTTCGGTCCCATCGCATGCATCAGCAGGAAGTTTGTAGGATCTGCCTCAGCACCAACCTTCTGGGATACACGGGCTGCCATAGGAACGGCAGAAACACCGGCTGATCCGATCAGAGGATTGATCTTTCCGTGAGTAACCTTGCAGAGAAGCTTACCAAGCATAACACCACCAAAAGTACCGCAGGCAAAGGCAACAAGACCAAGAACTACGATCTTCAGTGTATCTACGTTCAGGAACGCCTCAGCACTTGTGGAAGCACCTACAGATGTTCCGAGAAGGATTACTACGATGTACATAAGAGCGTTGGAAGCTGTTTCAGAAAGCTGTTTAACAACTCCGGACTCACGGAACAGGTTTCCGAGCATCAGCATACCAACAAGAGGAGCTGTTGTCGGAAGGATCAGGCAAACAACGATTGTGATAACGATCGGGAAAAGGATCTTCTCAAGTTTTGTAACAGGACGAAGCTGCGCCATTTTGATCTTACGCTCTTCCTCTGTTGTGAAAGCCTTCATGATCGGAGGCTGGATGATCGGTACCAGGGACATATAGGAATATGCTGCCACTGCAATCGGTCCCATAAGAGAAGACTGTCCAAGCTTACCTGCAAGGAAAATGGAAGTCGGGCCGTCAGCACCACCAATGATAGAGATCGCTGCTGCTGCTTTACCATTAAATCCAAGGAAAATTGCAAGGAAGTATGCAAGGTAAATACCAAGCTGTGCAGCTGCTCCCATCAGGAAGCTGATCGGGTTTGCGATCAGCGGACCGAAGTCTGTCATCGCACCGACACCCAGGAAGATCAGTGAAGGAAGAATACTCCACTCATCCATTAAGTAAAAATAATGAAGAAGTCCGCCAACGCCATTGGATGAATCCTCAATGCTCAGCATAATGTCCGGATAAATATTTACCAGAAGCATACCAAAAGCGATCGGAACCAACAGCAGCGGCTCAAAACCATGTTTAATGGCAAGATATAAGAACACACATGCCACTGCGATCATCAGGTAGTTTCCCCAGGTAAGGTTGAAAAATGCTGTCTGATGGATCAGGTTTGACAGGGTATTTGTTACATAAGACATTTGTCTACCTCCTGTTTAGTTCATTGTTGCAAGAGTATCTCCATTTTCAACGGCAGCACCCTCTGCAACATCGATGCTGGCGATTGTTCCGTCCTGAGGAGCAACAACCGGGATCTCCATCTTCATGGACTCAACGATCACTACGCTGTCACCGGCTTTTACGCTCTGTCCAACAGATGCAACGATTTTTACAACTTTTCCAGGAACGGCTGCGGAAACTTTAACAGAACCTGCGCCTGCAGCAGGAGCTGCTGCTTTCGGTGCTGCTGCAGGAGCTGCCTTTGGTGCAGGTGCAGCTGCCTTCGGAGCTGCTGCTGCAACTGGAGCTGCTGCGTTTCCGTTCTCTTCTACAGTAACTTCGTATGCTGTTCCGTTAACAGTAATTGTATAACTCTTCATTTTAAAATCCTCCTAAATAATGATTATCTTTTTCTGCGGTTGATCTTACGGATGGAACGTACTACGAATCCGTCTGTGCTTGTCTTGCCCTCGGAAGCAGCGATCGCGGCTGCGATAACGGCAACAAGTTCTCCATCATCTGTTACATCTTCAACTACAGGTTCAGCAACCGGTGCTGCAACTGGTGCCGGTGCTGCGGCTACAGGAGCCGGTGCACTCTCTTTTTTCTTTCCCTCCACAAGTCCGGGAATATATTTGAAAAGAGAGATCACGAAGATCAGGAATATCAGGATCACAAATACGGTTCCAAGACCCATCACTGTGTTCATGGCTGCCTTCTCCATGTTCTGTGCCAGTGTATAATTTACATCAACAGAAACAGAAGTCGGGGTTCCTGATTTATCAAATACATAAGTGAAATTCGCTTTGTTTTTCTCGAAGGATACCGGAACAACAACGGTATACTGATCATCGGAATACTCTACTGTGATATCTTTCTCATTGATATCACCTTTTTTCTCACCAAGCTCTTCTCTGGAGCCATCCCACGCACTTGCTGCGCTCTGTGTAAAAGCATCCTCTGATTCCATATAACCCTGGATATCATCCTCGGACATTGCGATGATCGCTTCCGTCAGACCTTTGGTTGTTGTGACAAGCTGACTCTTTACAGAATCATCAACCTCGTCAGCAGCCCATGCAGTAGCTGTGCAGCCGATCAGAAGTGCAGCCACGCAAAGAAGTGCCATGCAGACAGAAGAGATCTTTTTATAAAACTGTCTCATACGCTCACCTCACTTAGACTGTTCCATGCTTTTTGGATGGACGGTCTTCCCTTTTTGTGAACAGCATCTCAAAAGCACCGATTACATATTTTCTTGTATCTTCTGCTTTGATCACAGTATCCACATATCCTCTTGCTGTTGCAGATGCGATACCGTTCTGAAGTTCTTTGTACTCAGCTGCCTTCTCATTCAGTGTAGAAGCGTCAGCTCCCTCATACATGATCTTTGCTGCAAGGGAAGCATCCATCATACCGATCTCAGCTGTATCCCACGCATAAACCATATCTGCTCCGACAGATTTGCTGTTCATGGCAACGTATGCAGTTCCGTAAGCTTTACCAACTACAACATTTACCTTCGGTACAGTTGCAGATGCAAAAGCATGTACCATCTCACCTACGGATTTAGCCATCATCTTCTCGTTGCAGAGAGTAGCCTTAAATCCTGTCACGTTGGTAAGTGTAAGTACCGGAATTTCGAAAGCATCACAGAATTTAACGAAATCTGCTGCTTTTCTTGCGCCTCTGGCAGAAAGAGTTCCGTCGGAAATCTCTGTCTTATTGCCATCAGCATCGTAAGACTCGCTTCTGTTTGCAACAGCGCCAACAGTAGCTCCGTTCAGACGAAGGAAGCCTGTTACGACATCCTGTCCGTAAGCTGCCTTTGTTTCAAAAAATTCACCATTGTCAGCGATTCTTGAAAGCGCAATAGCTGTGTCGCCTGTGCAGCCTGCGATATCATCACATACTCTGTTCAGGTCATCTGTGCATTCTTTGAAGCTGTCATTGTCTTCATTGTTCTCCGGAAGCATGCTGACCAGTGTACGGATCTGTCCAAGGATCTCCTCTTCTGTTCCGATACCATCAACAAGTCCTGTCTCCTCACTCTGGAACTGTGCGGAAGCTGAATCGCATTTTTCCACTCTGTTTCCTTCCAGTGCATTCGGAGTGTTTACAAACAGTCTACCTTTCTTAGCCTCTACGAATGTAAAGTCTGTAAGAGCCGGCACAACTGCCATTCCACCGCCGCATGTTCCGAATACAGCTGTGATCTGCGGAACAACACCGGATGCCAGTGTCTGTTTCAGATAGATCTCACCAAATGCCTCAAGTGCATCAGTAGCCTCCTGAAGACGAAGTCCTGCACAGTCTACAAGACCGATAACAGGTGCTCCTACTTTAAGAGCGAGATCATAAATCTTGGCGATCTTTTTGGCATGCATCTCACCAACTGTTCCGTTCAGTACAGATGCATCCTGGCTGTATACATACACCAGGCTGCCGTCAATCACACCATATCCGGTGATCACACCGTCTGAAGGTGCCTTTTTCTCAGTCATGTTGAAATCTGTTGTTCTGGCTGTAACAGTCTGTCCGATCTCAACAAAACTGTTGGCGTCAAGCAGGGAATTGATCCTTGCAGCCGCTACGCTTTGTGTCGCATTACTCATTATACTATGCCCTCCATTTTTATTATTAATATAACCAAAAATTCAGCCGAGTATAATTGTACCTTTTTCTGACCAAAAATTCAATACTTTTCGTCATGAATGTTAAAAAATTAACCCCTGACATATGCCAGGGGCCACTGATTTAATGAAAATAATCCTGAAAAACTCTGTTTACATACCATTTATAGGTGATCCTGCTGATTTTTGTATCCGCTGTCACGAGACAGGACAGGATTTCTTTCCCGTCAAGCTTTGCGTGAAGACTGCCGATCTTCTGATTTTTCTGTACCGGTGCTTTTAGCTGCTCGGGAAGAGAAGTCTCCCAGGTGACGGTCTCGGTTTTCTTCAGAAGATATTTTTTCGTCTGTTCTTTTTCCGGGAGAGCTGCGTGTATTTTCAGCATGACAGTTGTCTTAGAATCTTTCTCCGGGTAATAATCTTCCGTTTCAGGAATGGCATCTGTCACGGGAATGTCCGGCAGGCTGGGAACTTCCGGAAGAAGCACATATCTGTAATTGTCACGTCCATAAGATAACAGCTTTTTCGCATCTTCCCATTTATAATTTTTGTTTCCGGGCCATCCACATCCGAGAAGTGCAACAATGAAGAACTTTTCATCCTGTTTCACCGCACAGACATAGCAGTATCCTGCATTTCCTGTGAATCCGGTTTTTCCCGAGATCACGCCGGTTTCCATATCCAGAAACGCATTCGTATTATGGACGGAATAATGTTTTCTTCCTGAGATATCCGAAAAGGTGTAATCCCGGGTCTGGGTAATATGAACAAAAGTACTGTTTTTTACTGCATAAGCCATGATCAGTCCCAGGTCTCTTGCAGTGGTGTGATGGATTCCGCCTTCATCCTCCGCATCCAGACCGTTTGGTGTCACAAAATGCGTATCTGTGCATCCAAGCTCTTTTGCCTTTCTGTTCATCAGAGCTGCAAATTTTTCCACTGAGCCGCCGATATGTTCTGCGATTGCTACTGCTGTATCATTATGGCTTTTCAGCATCAGGGAATAGAGAAGGTCTTCCAGATAAAACTGCTGTCCTTCCTTCATTCCAAGCCTGGTCTGTGGCTGGGATGCCGCCTCTTTTGAAACCTGGACATAATCATCTCCTTTTCCAAGTTCCAGTGCAAGAATACAGGTCATAACTTTTGTGGTGCTGGCATTGGGCCGGGCTTTATATTCTTCTTTTCCGTACAGAACCCGACCGTTTTCTCCATCCATCAGTACTGCCGAAAGTGCATGAAGCTTCTCTTCTTCCATGGCCTGTACCGGAAAAATCTGTCCAATAATAAGGACCGCTGTCACAAAAACGACAGCGGCCATGCGCCTGATTTGCATAATATCCCTCCGCACACTGTTCTTATGACTGTTTGCAGTAACTGTTATATTTTTAATTTTATGCGGAAAGATATGGTATATATAACTTTTGATTTATCTGTCTTATCACCCATTAAAGGTGAGATTCCACCTGTCGGAAAGATGTCCCGGTCTTACTGCCAGTTCTGCCAGCTCGATCAGCATATCCGGAGCTTTTTTCAAGGCTTCTGCCATCCGGTCATCCAGTGTAAGAAGCTCCTCCCTGCAGTCTACCTCCGGTTCCGGGCTCATAAAAAATTCTGTAATAAAGGCCGCCCGTTTCTTTCCTGTCGGAGAAAGTGCGTGCTCGGAAAGGCGTTTCTTCAGGCCTCCGTCATCGCATACAAGAATACAGGTAAAGATCTTCATCATTTTGAGAGAAAGATAAATGTTGCCGGTCCGGATCTGTGGCAGGACTTCGTGGATCTTTCTTGCCGCGGAATATTTTGCCCGGATACCATGCGACGGATAGAAACGAAGAGGATTTTTGCCTGTTTCGTACATCAGCATACGGTCGAATTCTTTTTCCAGGAGGGTGTGGGAAACCTTTCCTTCTTCTGCCACCTGATTTACATACGGATGACAGGTGGAGTCCAGGATATAGTGGCATCCAAAGCCCAGCATATATGCCATAAGAGCCGGATCTTTTTCCCTGCGGACACGCTCCATTCCTTTTTCAAAAAAAGCTCTGGCTTTCTGCCCATGCATCCTCACCCCATACTGGGTGACCGGATTCTTTGAAATAAAGTAATAGAACAGGATATCCGGCCCGTGCTGTCCGATCCGGTACAGATTTCCGTTGCTCCGGATCAGATGCTGCAATTTTTCAGGAAGTCTTCTGTAAACCCTCTTTCCAAAAAGATCATGCGTATATGTTGTGGGCATTGTTTTTTCCTCCTCTTTTGTTTCGTTATGCGACTTCTTTCTGTCAGACGTCCAGCTTCAGCTGGATCTCTTCTTCCGCTTCCGCCTTAAAGTCTTCCAGCTGAACAGGATCCATTTCCGGAAGCTCATCCAGTCCCTGTACGCCGAAACAGCGCAGAAATTCTTCGGTGGTTCCAAGAAGAATGGGCCGGCCTGGTGCATCCAGACGTCCAAGCTCCCGTACCAGATCATAATCCATCAGTTTATTGATGGCATGGTCACATTTTACTCCACGGATTTTCTCGATTTCTGCCTTTGTTACCGGCTGCTTATAAGCAATGATGGATAAAGTCTCAAGCATAACATCCGTAAGCGCCGGTTTCTTCGGCTGGGCTGCGATCCTTATGAGAGAATCATAGTATTCTCTTTTTGTGCAGAGCTGGAAAGAATTCTCAAGCTCTATGATATGGATTCCACGATCCTCTTCCTGATACTTGATCATCATATTTCGAATAATATTTTCGGTTGTGGTATTGTCCTGCTGAATCGCTTTTGCGATACGGCCAAGCTCAACAGCCTCACCCATTGCAAAGAGAATCGCTTCAATCTCTCCTTCAATTCGTTTGATTTCCAATTATTTTCCTCATTCCCTGGTTATTCATCTGCAAATTCAGTCAGGTTCTTCCACGTATCCGGATCAGTGACTACCTCTACATGGATGTCGTCAAAAGGCTCTGCCTGTTCTGCATGGATATGTCCCATTTTCATAAGCTCCAGAATTGACAAGAATGTAACGATCAGCTGAATTCTGGAATGCTGGTTTTCCATCAGCTGACGAAAACTGAATTTCCTGTGTACTTTCGCATACTCTCTCATTTCCAGAAGTTTATCGGAAAGACTGACTTCTTCTTTCTCGATCCGGCCGAATTTGCTTCGGATGGGATCCACCTTATCCTCCTGGCGGCGGATCAGCGCACGGTAGATCGCATTCATCTTTTCCAGTGTCAGTCCCCGAAGGAGTTCCTGCGGATCCGCAGGCGGCGTGTACTGCTTTACCTCATCCGGAAGTTCCTGTTTCCGGTAATAAACTCCTGCTGCATCTCCCAGTCTGTCACGCAGCTCATAGGACATATATTTATACATTTTATATTCCAGAAGCTTCTGCACAAGCTCTGCTCTCGGATCCTCTTCTTCACCTTCTTCATTGATCTCTTTCGGAAGGAGCATCTTACACTTGATATCAAGAAGGGTTGCAGCCATAACAAGGAATTCACTCATGATACCAAGATCTTCTTTTTCCATGGAATGCAGGTATTCCATATACTGATCTGTGATCTCTACAATTGGGATATCGTAAATATCGATCTTGTTCTTATCAATCAGGTGAAGGAGCAGATCCAGTGGTCCTTCGAATACATTCAGCTTAACAGATATCGCCATATTGTTTCCTCATTTTTCCGTTTTCAGATGGCTTCACATCGATCACAAGAAGCTCTCTGGGATTATGGATCCGCAGCGGGATCGTATGCTCACCCATTCCGGCACTGACAAACATGTGCTGATTCCCTTTGTGAAAATCGCCGCAGCAGAAAGGGGGCAGTACCAGATACTGCGGGGATGAAAGCCCGTGATGTTCGCTTAAGCGCACTACGCCTCCGTGATAATGTCCGGAAACTATCATATCTGCGCCCCAGTCAAAATAGGTTTTTCCATATTTGGGATTGTGGGCGATCAGAACCTGCATTCCGTTTTTTCCGGGATTTCCGATCAGTACATCCATGGTTCCTGTATCCAGCTTCGGGGATTTCGGCTTGCGGTAATACTCAATCGGCAGTTCCAGTCCGAAAAAGCAAAAACTCTCTCCGCCAAGAATCGCATATTCATGGGCATTACGCAGTACATGTACGCCGGATTCTTTTATGTGTTTCTCGTATGTTCGGTAAGATTCCCGGAATTTTTCATCCATGCACATCTTGTATTCATGATTTCCAAGCGCATAATACACCGGGAATTCCCGTGCAAGAATGTCCAGAAACTTACGGGCAGTTACAAGCGTATCTGCATCGGTACGCACAACCATGTCTCCCGCGATCAGTACAGCATCCGGATTCAGACTGCGGACAGCATCCAGCAGCTGACAGTTATCTTCTCCGTAAGAGATTCCATGCTGGTCTGCGATCAGCACAAAACGCACGCCTTTCGGATTATAGATTTTGGGGGTATGAATTTCGTATTGCCTGATTCTGAATTTGTTATCCATTCTATTTTCCAAATCCGCAGTTGGGGAAGGTGCACTCCGGACAGTTCAGACAAAGTCCTCCTTCACCAAGCCCTGCGATCTCCTCAGCTTTTATTTCGTCATCTGCCATTATCCGTGGAAGGATCAAGTCAAACACAGTTCTTTTTGCATACATTACGCAGCCCGGAAGTCCCAATACGGGAATCTTCCTGCCCTGATACGTAAGATAAGCTACCAGAAGCATCGCTCCCGGAAGAACCGGCGCACCATACGTAACGATGGAAGCCCCTGTGTCACGGATGCCACCGGGTGTCCGGTCATCCGGATCCACACTCATTCCGCCTGTACAGATAATAAGCTGTACACCTGCTTCTGCAAAGCCAAGAATCTCTGATGTGATCTCTGCCTTATCATCTCCCGGCATTGCCTGTCCGATGATCTCTGTCGGATATTCAGCAAGTTTCTCTCGCAGTACCGGTGTGAAAGTATCCTGTATCAGACCTTTTTTTATCTCACTTCCGGTTGTGACGATTCCCACTTTTTTCGGATGGTAAGGAAGAATATCAAAAATCGGCTTTTCGCCTGCTGCCATTTCAGCTGCATCCATTTTTTCTTTTTCAATAACCAGCGGAATGATCCTGGTACCGGCAATCTTATCTCCTTTTTTTACTGAAAAATCCCCATGTCTGGATGCGATCATCATTTCTCCCAGGGAATTAACTGCCACAAGTGCTTCTCTTCGGATCTTAAGGATTCCATCAATTTTCGATACAACTTCAATCTTTCCTTCTTTGATCTCTGTTCCATGTACCTTGTCAGAGTCTCCTGCACAGATTTTATACAGAATCTGTGCAGCTTCATTCTCGTGAAGAATTCCTTCTTTCTTTTCCCACACAAAAAGGTGCTCTTTTCCTACCGAGAGCAGAAGCGGGATATCTTCCTCCCTGACCACATGCCCTTTTTTGAAAAGAACGCCTTTTTTTTCGTCTTTTATGATCTGTGTAATATCATGACACAGAATATGCCCCACTGCATCCTCTGTTCTGATCTCTTTCATCAAAAAATCCCTTCTCTGCTTCCGTTATTTACACAGGATTTTTTCTTTCTGATATTCCTGTGTTCACTCCGTTGTATTATACATCGTGGTGATCCCTTTTGTCAAAAATATATATTTTACAGAAGAAATGTCTGCGCCACACGCCCGAGCCAGTCTGTATATCCTGCCCGCTCCACTGTTTCCGCATAAAGAATGTCCAGTGTACCGATCTTTTTTCCATTCTGGTAATATTCCTGGACACCGGCTTTCTGTCCTTTCTTTACCGGTGCGTTCTGACTGGCCGGAAGAATCTTTTTCTTCTCGATATGATCCGGTTTGGTACCGTCTGTACTGAGGTAACGGAATTTTCCCGCATACATAAGTGCTGCTTCTTCCTTAAGTCCTTTTTTAAGCTTCATTGGTTTCAATGGCCCCATCGCTTCATCCAGATATAAGGTACATTTTGAAAAACCATAGTTTAAAAGTGCTGCTGCATCCCGGAATCTTGTTTTCGGATCCGGCGCGGCCATTACAGAAGCGATCAGCGTGATCCCGTTTCTCTGCGCCACTGCACTGAGACAGTATTTCGCAAGGCTTGTGCTTCCGGTCTTTAATCCCACACAGCCTTCATAGCTTCGCAGCAGTTTATTGGTGTTTGTCAGTGTAAACTTCGAAGAACCTTTTCTAGTCACGTGGGTGATATCCTCCATCCAGACGGACGAATATGTAAGAATTTCCGGATATTTACTGATCAGCTCCCTGCTCATAAGTGCAATATCATAAGCTGTTGTATAGTGATCCCCGGATTCTGTCAGTCCACAGCAGTCTGTGAAATGTGTATTTTTCATTCCAAGTTCTGCTGCACGCTTATTCATCTGTTCCACAAAAGCCTGCTCTGTTCCCGCAAGATACTCTGCCATAGCTACACTGGCATCATTTCCGGAAGCGATCACAATACATTTGATCATGGTTTCCGCCTTCTGCGTCTCTCCTTCTTCCAGAAAAACCTGGGATCCTCCCATGGATTTCGCATAGGCGCTTGTTGTAATGGTATCGTCCAGATGAAGCTTTCCGTTCTGTATGGCATCAAAGATTAAGATCAGCGTCATGATCTTTGTGATGCTGGCCGGACTTCTTCTGGTATCCGGGTCTCTGGAAAATATCACAGTACCTGTTTCTTTTTCCATAAGTACTGCTGCCGGTGCTTCAACAAGATTCTGCGCTGTGGTGTCCCCGATATCCTGTGTGGTTTCTGCATTTATTCCTGCCGGTGTCAGAATAAAATTCAGGATCAATATCCAGGCCAGAACAATTTTCCGGATCTTTTTGCTCATAGGCTCACTCCCACTGCAAACATCTCTGTTCTATTGTAAAAGCTTTTTCAAAAAAATATTCCGGAATTTTATGCCAGAAGGGCAGAATCTCTCCTGCCCTCACACCTTTGATATTTATTTTTCGGAAAACTGAAGTGGAAGTGTATTTTTCACACAGTCATTGTGGGAATACTTATCATATCTTGCTTTCTCATTTACAAAGGTAAGTGATGCATTCCGCTTTCCCACAGTAAGCGCTGCGGTTCCTTTTACAACCTGCTTCGGATCTGTTCCGTAGGCTGGTGAAACTCCTTTGGTTATCCGTACATTATCTGTATTTGCCCATGCAGTTTTCAGATAATAACGAAGCACCGGCTTTTCCCATATATCATACTGTCCTAAAGGAACATTCTCCAGAGTGACAGACAATGTGGCATATCCATTTCCATCCACATCATAACCATCCGGTACAAAAGTTATATAATCCTCATATCTGTGTGAAACTCCTGAAAGATCTTTTCCTTCTGCTACAAAGAAAAAGGTAGGATTTCCATGAGCCCATGTAATCTCTTCTTCCCGGATCTTTTTCCGGATCGTGATCCTTCCCAGCGGCACTGTATCCGGAGTATTCTCCGCTTTTAATGTAACTTCATCATTAAAGGAATCCTTTTTCTTCTGAAATACAATTTCTTTTTCATATTTTCCCGTATAATTTAAAGGATTTTTTGTTTCCACAACACGGAATTTACCCTGATTTTTTTCTGTAATAAGCAGTTTCCTGGAAACATATTCTTTTTTGCTGCTGTTATATTTCAGTGTACTTTTTTCCTTAAGATCATCTTCATAAGCTTTTTTCTGTGAATTCCACTGATAAACTTTGAATTCTGCATCGTCCAGATCCTCGCCTGTATAACTGTCCGTTTTTTTCAGATAAATGGTTCCTGTATAATCCGGAATTTCAGTATTGGTTACTTTAAAAAACAGACTTGCATTTTTATCCGTGATATCGATTTCTTTTTCCCAGCTTCCTGTGTATCCCACCGGATTTTTTGTTTCCACAATACGAAATCTTCCTTCATTGTCAATCGTTTTTAAAAGATCTTCACTGAAATAGTGCTGGCTGTCCTCATCATATTTCAACAGTACACCTGATGTTTTGTACTTTTTCTGTGATGCACTGTATTCGTACAGTTTAAATTCCGCATTTTCCAGAATTTTTCCGGTAGTTGCATCTGTTTTCCGAATTTCTACTTTCCGCTTGTTCGTCTGATAATTCAAAACTGTAAAAGAGAATTTTTTATACGTACCAGGCTCCGTCAGGCTGATATCTTTCTGCCATTTTCCCGTGTATCCTCTCGGTGGTTTTGTTTCTTTTATACGAAATTTACCCTGATTATCCTCAGTGTAATGAAATTTTTCCGAATCATAAATTCGGTTCTGACCATCATATTCCAGAAGTTTTCCCGGAAGTTTGTAAGTACCGCTGCTTTTGCTCCATTCATACAGCATGAATTCTGCACCGGCAAGAGGATCCGAAGTATCACCATCTTTCTTCGTAATAGAAACAGTTCCACTGATATCCATAATATCTTTTACATTTGCTGCGGTTGTTTTTCCTCCGGATACGGTAACATTTTTCACCGCAGTGTTAAGCACATACCCTGACGGATTTTTTGTCTCTTTTATATAATATTTACCCGGAATCAGCTTTTCAAACGTAATTGTCCCGTTTTTATCTGTTGTCCCGGAAGCAATTTTCTGATCCTTTTTATACATGGTACGATATCCTGAGCGTATCTCACCGGCAGTATACAAAGCATATTCTGCATCGGCGACCTTTTCCGTAGTGTTGGGTTCTGTCTTGGTAAGCTTTATGCTCCCGTAGGCAGATGGTTTCATGGTAAAGCTGATAAGGTCCCTTGTTCCCTGATATACAAATGCACCAAAATCCTGCATCTCATCATTACCAGTCTGTGTTTTTCCATCTACCAGAATATATGAAACCGGCTGGAGCATCATTTTGCACTGGAATTTTTTTGATGCGGTTGCATTCAGCGGAAATATAAACAGAAAATAAGCACCTTCTTTCAGCTTCAGCTGCGTTCCCGCCATCATCGTAGGATTTGTTTTCTGAGCATTATACTCTGCTGCATTTTTCCAGTAGGCAAGCTGCCACTTTTCCCCGGAACCTCTGGTCACTGTGATTCCGTTTCCCGCTTTTGCGCCATCTGTCACTTTCATAAGTGTGCTCATCTGAAAACCGTCTTTCATACTGTCCGGCACATACGGATAGTTTACATTTCTGCTTCGGTATACACTTAACGGAATCGTACGTCCTGATGCCGACATCCAGCCTTCTTCTCCGAGAACCGACACGGCAGCTTTGTTTCTCGCCGGAATTGTCATTCCTTTAATCGTATTGATAAAACGGTTGATTCCTACATGTTCTACTTCTGATGCTGTCGCATATGCACAGTCATTGAAATAAACCTTGGACAAAGCAATATGTGTAAAAATATACCGATTCTGCCATCTTGACCAGTTAATATGGCTGCATGAAGGGTCATAGTTTGTTCCCAGGTCTCCCGGGCCTCCGTAACCGAAATACAGAAGTTTCTGAATTGTGGCATTTTTAAGCACTTTAACGGCTTCGTCTTTCAGTGTAACGTTGTCCACACCTGTTTTCGTTGCTTTCAGGCAGTACAGTGGTGATTTTCTTTCCACTCCGGTATCATCAATATAATGCACCTCACGAAAGGTACTTGCCATACGTGTATGATTTCCGAATACAAAATCATTCGCTTCCGTCCAGACTTCATCACAATAAGCTCTTCCACCACTTTTCACATAATATTCTCCCGGCTTCAGCGCCATTACTGCAATATCCTCCTCTGTCGAAATCATCTGCGCCTCTTCATTCTGCTCCATCATTTCTGACATTGCCGGTGTAAATGCAAGTACCTGTCCTTCTTCGATTTCCCGGATCAGTTCGTTGTCTTCTTCACTTTCTCCATTTAGAAGATCCGCATTTTCTTCATCAAATAATGTAAAATCCTCTTTTTGGGATAATGTGTCATCTTCCTGCATCAGAATTTCTTCCTGTTCCAATGTTTCTGCCTCTTCTGAATCATTGTTTTCTGTTTTATCTTCTGACGGTTCTTCATTATCCGGTGCACTTTCTTCCGGTTTCATATCCGATGGTTCTTCGCTGTCCGGCTCACTGACAGGCACATCTTCATTCTCCGGCTCACTGTTTTCACTTTTATCGTTCCGCAGATCACTGTCATCTGCCGCATCTTCTGTCCTGTCATCAGATGCGCCCTGCGCTTCGGTATCTTCTGCTGTCAGACCTGCTGACGGCTCTTGCGAAAGCACATCTGAATTCTCTGTTTTCGTAACCGTTTCTGAATCTGCTCCAGAAAAAACCTCTGCTTCTGATCCTGCTGACACTGCAACAGAGGAGGTAAAAACAGTAATTGCCAGCAATATACCCATTATTTTTCTTTTCATGCCTTTTTCCCTCCTTTCCGGATTGTAAAGCAGCATACCAGAAACGCAGTTCCTCCCAGAAGTATAAACAGCCACAGATTTGTATCATCTCCTGTTTTCACAGGTTTTGTTTTTGAAGAAATTTTTCCGGTCCGATCTTTATAATTCTCTTCAGCCGGTACTTTCTCTTTTTCAGACAGTTCCGGCACAGATGTCACAGTCTGCACTTCTTTTTCTTCTTCTACCGAAAATATCCATTTCACATCTCCTTTTCTCAGTGCATACGTATTATCAAGCTCAGGCGGAACCGTAACTTTAAAGTCCATTCTGCCTTCTTTTCCCCTGGCAAACTTTCCAAGCGAAACCGCTTTGTTAAGAGAAGCAGCAAGAATATCTCCGGCATACAGTTTCTTTCCATCCATTGATATTTCCAGTTTCAGCTTTTTCAGGAATTCCTGATCTTTCACAGATTTGCATTCCGGTGAGGTCCGGAAAAAGATTTCTGCCATATTCTCTGTGGTATTTCCGATTTCAACCGAATCCTCAAAAACGTCTCCTGGCATGGCTGCTGAAAATCCCGAAAAGAAATCATCGGGAGCCGCAATCAGTTTATGTGCATTTCCTTCAAATTCCACGCCCAGTTTCACAGGCTTTTTTTTCTTTACAATAAGGCCATCTGTATCATGAACACATCTCTGTATCTTCTGATTACCCCACGGTGTCATTGCCCGGAAATTCGGAATAAAATTAGCGGCCTGTATAGCATCCGCCACGATCGTGATCCCGAGATGCTTTTCCTGATATGCTTCTGTCCATTCCCTCGGAATTGATACCCCGGTAAAAACGTCTGCACTTTCACCCTGTTTCAGTTTCCTTGTATAATAAAAATATTCTCCTTTCTTCACCCAGCGTTCAGACATTCCTGAAAGGTTACTGTCATCCATTCCTTTTTCGCCTTCCAGATCGTCAGTGTAGGTAATTCTTACACGCACCCAGCAAGGCTCTGATCGGTTTGTAATGCGCGGAATTTTTGAGATCTCATCTCCCGGGAGAATTATCTTCCGGTTCTGATATGATATTTCCGTATTTTCTTTTTTCTCCAGCTCTTTCAATGCGATATTGATATCACCGGTTGAAATATGATTCGTCACTGTAACCGAATCCGAGAATTTCCCGTAAGCCGCAGCACACAGGGTAATACTTCCGGCTGCCACTGCACCTGCCAGCAGAAATTTAAGAGCTTTTTTCAACAGTACCACTCCTCTCTGCCTTTACAGATATCGGGTTTTTAAAATAGTTCCATGCACTTTTATAGTCAGAAAATCCTTCTGCCTGAACCGATTCTTCATAAACATTGATTTCAAAATCCTGCATGTTTTCTTTATATGTATCATTTATCTTTTTTGCATTGATCCGAAATCCTGTACATAATGGTGTTGTTGTTTTCCCTTCCGATACCCTGTTTCGATAATAATAATATCCGTCCTGTGCGTCATAGACCCAGTTTGTGGTATCAAGTCCCAGAATTTCCACTCCTTTTCCAATATCATTATCCGAATAGGACAACGCCATCCGCACATAACAATCTGCATTAAATCCTTTCTCATTCCCGGAAAAATTCCCTGTCCAGATTCTCTTTTTGTAGGAAGGATTTTTCTCTATGGGAATAGGCGTGGGATCCGGAAAATCCTCATCAATTTCCGTAGTCACAGAGCCTACTGCTGCTATATTTATTTTTTCGGCAAAATCAGAAAAATATGCAGTTGTTCCCAGAGTGCAGAAAATCCCTGTGCCAAAGAGCAAAATTGCAGCTGCTTTCAACAGTTTTTCTTTCATTTACATTCCCCGCTTCCCGAAAGCCTGAAATGTCATCATTTTGTGACACCACCTGACAGTCCTTTATTCTGATTTACATATTTCTGATATGCTGCAGCCGCCTGCTCCGGAATCGTAGTCTTGTCTTCTCCTGTATTTGTAGACTGAATCGCGTAAGCTCTTACCGGCATATCCAGCTGCTGTGTATCCAACTGTCCTTCAATGATATTGGCAAAGGTTACGGTACTAAAAAGTGTTGTCGTCTTCTCACCAGGTTTCAGAATATGATTATACGCGTATGTATAAACCATATTCTGCCCGATCGCTTTTCGTTCCAACTGCGTCCATTCTTTGTTCTTGGTGTAGCTGAAAAGTTCGGTCTTTGCCAGGGCATTCCGGGTTCCGTCCTGCGCTGCTGTAATTACGTTTCGCACCGGAACGGATACTTCCAGATATACAAACGCTTCGTTAATGCCGCGATTTTTTATAAAAGGGTCTTTTTTTATCACCTGTGTCGGTACGATTTTTGTATTATCGTCCGGCTTCCAGTTCGGCTCATCCAGCTCAATATCAACTTTTCCTACAGTAAAGCTGTTGGTAGCTGTTTCAAAATCCGTAAGATATGCTGCGGTTCCTCCTGCTGCCAGAGCTGCGAGCATGGCTGCAAGCGCGATTCCTTTTACCATTTTTTTATTTTTTATCATAATCAATTCCTCCGTACTGTTCTAGTTTTTCTTTTTTGGGAATATATGCCAGATCTGCGATCACGGCCAGACCCGCCGCAACGACAACGGCGGTAAACGGAATCCGGGCACGTAAAAAATGAATCACGTAGCCCAGATAAGGCAGGTGAAAGACTACCCGCCCGACGATCTGCGACTCCTTTACAGTAACAGGATCTGCTGTTTTGTTGGCGTCGCCTTTTGTGGTGCAGATACCGTCTGTATTCTTCACAACTCGATGTGTAATAACGGTATTACCATTATGAAATGTGATAATATCTCCTTTTTTCGGAGAAAATTTTTCCTCTTTTACAAAAACCACAGCTCCGGTCGGAATCCCCGGTTCCATGGATCCCGAGTAGACTACATATGGCCGGATCCCGAAAAGGCCCGGAAGGAGGAGCACCATTGCAGTCAGAAATATTACAGCCAGAGCTGTGTTAAAAGCATATCGAAAAAGCAGTTTCATTTCTGTATTCTTTTCTCATTCTTTCATGAATTTCTCATGCTCAAAGCCAGAAAATCCCGGTGGAGACCTGCTCCATGTATATAAATTCATACACACTCCTTCCACGGATACTACCTTCACTGAATACGACCGTACAATATAGCAGTTCCATATCTGTTCATCACATAATACAGTCATACTGTTCCGGATCAGGTTCAATTCTGTTGATAAAATAATGGATTCTCGTATGGAACGGATTCGTTCCGAAATGTCCGTCTCACAAAGACGGGATAGAAATAAAAAGATCTGTTTCAGATACCGTTATTATAAAGCCTGCTTTTTTACAAGTCAATGAAATTCGTCCGACAGGATTCGACAATCTCCTCCTGCCGGTTGTGGCAAAATTTCCGGATACGCTGTAATTCCCTCGTTTACTGTACAAGAGAATAAATATATTCCAGAGGAAAACGCATCAGCTCCTGTACTGCTTCTTCATCTTTTTTTCCTTCTCCAACCGGAAGTTCAATGCGAAAAGCCGGACGTTTTATGGATTCTCCGTAGTACTGCTCCGGGCGGCCTGTACTTCTGTTTCGCATATGTGCACTACATTCCGGTGACAGACGTTCCAGCTGCCCGTCCGCGCACTTTTTCAGATGCCTTGCAAGACGATGACATTTCTGGCTGTTGGAAAATCCCTGCGTCTGCCGGTAGTAGATCACTTTTTTTCCACGACCGCAAAACACAAGCAGTCCCCTTCCTCCGTATTCCTGAAAGATACGGATCAGTGCTTTCGTCTCATTTTCACTTGCCGGCTGCTGATACAGCTTCTTTCTGGTACAGCAGCTTGTGGGAAAATTCAGTGTCAGATCCATTCCACGGGCATTACACACAAATTCATCGCAGGGTATATCCTGCATCTTGAGCATCTGCCGGAAAATCGGATTTCGCACAGCATTGTATCCTTTGTTGAAGATTTCATATCCATCCGGATTTATTACCGGAATCAGGCAGATCCTTGTCTGGTCCAGAAGTTTTTTTACATCATAAAAATCCTGCACCATCCATTTGCATTCATAATTTCTGCAATATTCTGCTGCCGTTATAGTAAGCATGCCTGCCATTTTTCCATCGGTTCCCGAAAAACCTCCCACACAGAAAATACAGGATTCTCCCTGTCCGATCTCAAGCATGGGAATCATTCTTTCGTCATGGCTTTTTCCGATCACCCGGAACTGTGTAAATCCGCTGTAACGCTGAGCCAGTTCCCACAACGAATAATACAGCGCCTCATAAGTTTTATCCTGTGCTGTTTTCATTTCTTCTGCCTCCGTTCCTGCACCCGTTCCCGGGCAACACTCTGCTATTATTATGTATGACGGAAGGCAGAAAAAAAGAACCGGCATTTAGCACCGATTCCTTTTATTCACAAAATAATTCAGGATTCCGCCACCTACAATGATCACAAGAGCCACAGCAACAACTCTCTTGGCTGCCTCCTGTGGAAGCTGCCCCTTGGATCCGATAGATTCTTCATAAAAAGTCAGCGTATAATCAATTTCGTGAGGAGCACCCATGGCAAGTGTATCCGCGATTACCTCCATCTTATCATCCAGTACTGTGATCGGAACTGTAAAAACAGAATTTCTGCCTTCTTCACTTTCATTCAGGATTTTTTCCCCGTTTACGATCATATAATCATAATTGGAACTGCTCCACTGAAGCCTGGCATACATCTGCCCATCCTTCACGATCATCAGTGTCGGAGAAGTTACGCTGGCTTTACCGCTGCCTCCTTCCAGGTCTACCTGAATGGAATACTCACCGTCCGCCAGATCTGTCTCCATTCCCTTGTCTTTCTCTGCCGCCATTACCTGAAGCGGACAGACCAGAACCAGCGTCAGCAAAAACACGGTCATCGCTTTTATCATATGTTTCATTGTTCTGTTCTCCCTCTCCCTGATTTTTCTTATTGTTACCACTATATCACACCGCCTGTTTTCTGTAAAGAATTGGTCATTATGTTGAAATCTTCTTTTCTTTCCAGTATAATAAAAAGAAATTTGCATACAAAAGAAAGGAAATGAACAGAGATGATCGAAACAAAAAATCTCACAAAAAAATTCGACAGCTTCACTGCCGTGGATTCTCTGGATCTTCGCATAGAAACCGGCGAGTTTTTTGGTCTTCTCGGTCCCAATGGTGCCGGAAAAACTACAACGATCAGTCTGCTTTCCACTCTGCTTCTGCCCACCGAAGGTGAAATCCTTATCGACGGACAGACTCTTGGACGCAACCGACCGGACCTGAAACGTAAGATCAGTGTGATTACTCAGGAATATTCCATGCGTCAGGATATGAACATGGATGAGATCATGGAATACCAGGGACGCCTTTATTTTATGCCACGTAAAGAGATCAAAGCAAAAACTGAAGAGCTTCTTGATTTCTGCGGGCTGCTGCCTTTCCGAAAGAGAACCGTCCGTAAGCTTTCCGGCGGTATGAAACGTAAGCTTATGGTATGCCGTGCACTTCTTACAAGCCCCGAGATTCTTCTTCTTGACGAGCCGACTGCCGGTATGGATGCTTTATCCAGAAGACAGATGTGGAATCTGCTCCGTCAACTCAATGGAAAAAATCTCACCATTCTTCTGACGACCCACTATATGGAAGAGGCACAGTCACTGTGTAATCGTGTCGCTCTTATGGATCACGGCAAACTGGAAGAGATCAATACCCCTGCCGGCCTGATCGAAAGCCTTGGAAAATACACCGTAGATCAGGAGACACCTGAAGGCGCCAAAAGCCACTACTTTCACAGCAGACAGGATGCGATTTCTTTTCTGTCTTCACTGGACGGACAGTGCACTTTGCGCGAAACAACGCTTGAGGATGTTTTTGTGGAACGTGCAGGCAGACATCTGATGCAACGATGATATACAATTAAACAGAATGGACGATGAATTATTATGGGAATACTTACTATTTTATGGGAAAAATGGGTGGAATTCCGAAGAGATTTCTATAAGATCACACTGGCTGCGATGATCGCGCCTCTTATGTATCTGATCGTTTTCGGAATGGGAATCCAGACTTCTTCTCATGGGGAACCTTATCTGAACTTTCTGATTCCCGGTGTGGTATCACTGACAACCATGAACGGCAGCTTTAACGCCATAGCACAGAATCTGAATGTACAGCGCCTTTATGAGAAGGCTTTTGATCAGGTTATGATCTCCCCCACACCTCTGTGGCAGTTTATCGCAGGACAGATTATCGGCGGGAGCCTGCGTGGTCTTTATGCAGGCGGAATCATCCTGCTTCTGACCATGCCGATCGGAACGGGTCTGGTATTTAACGGATGGTCTCTTCTTGTGATGTTTCTGAACGGTGCTGTTTTTTCAGCGATCGGTGTTGTGGTTTCTTTCCTGGCAAAAAATCATGCTGACGTACCGCGCTTTTCCAACTATATCATTATGCCAATGGCATTTCTGTGCAACACTTTTTTTTCCACAGAAAAAATCCCGGGATTTCTCGGAAATTTCGTAGCTGCACTTCCACTCTCACAGACCAGTCATCTGATCCGTACGATTGCTTCCGGTGGTGCTGTAAATTACCTCAGTATTCTGATACTGGTTATTTATCTGGCAGCATTCAGTGTTGCTGCTTCCTGGTTTATCTATAAGAAAAAAAATCTTTAAAAAATCACCGGTTTCTCAATTTTTTTCTGAGAAACCGGTGATTTTATTTTATCCTGTATTTACCAATCTGTGATCAGATGTCTTTTTTTCTTCTTCTCACAATTACATATCCGCCTGCAAGGAGGGATGCAACTGCAAGTGCGGACATTGTTCCGATCGGTGAGTTATCTGCTGTGGATACTGCACTTCTGGAAGTAGTTCCGGCTCCGTTTGCAGATGTTGCTGATGCCTCAGTTGTTGCTTCCGGATCTGCTCCGGTCTGTCCGCCCGAATTGCTTCCGTCAGCTGCACCTGATGGTGTGACCGTAATGTCTGCAGAGTGGAACTGATATACCGCTGACTCTACTGTATCTGTCTCTACCCACTGTCCACCTGTGTAGATCCATTTCTGGAAGAATACATACAAATTGTATGGAGCTGCCTTTGTGATTCCCTTCGTGGAACCAATCTTCCAGCTGCTGTGTTTCTGTGCATCACTTGGATTCGAAGATGTACTCCAGTAGAGTGGTACCCATTTCACATCGCCTTCACCCGGATTACTGTTGGTTGTTCCTGCGCCGATAACGGTGAAGTCATAGAATGTGTTTGGATAGAATTCCAGTTCATCATCCAGACCTTTTAAAATACTTTCCTTTACTTTAGGTACTATAGGTGTATGGTCTGCTGTCGGACGTGTATCCTGCTTAAATTTAAGCTTCTTCAGACCGCTTACATTTCCTTCGCTGTCTTTGATACGGATGTAAAGATCAATTCCATTGTCTGTATTCAGATCATTCAGATAAATTGTAAAGTTTCTGTCTGCACTGATGCTTACAGACTGGGTACTGCTGTTTGTATCAATCTTTGGCTGCTCAGAGGTTCCGTCATCATTACGTTCTGCCCATGCATAATAGCAGGTACCTGTCACATTGGCTCTTAATGTTACAGAAGCAGATTCATGGCTGGTCCACTGGAAGCCTGTCCATTTCAGCTTTATAGTTGAATTCTTCTTCGGACGTCCGGACTGATCCAGCTCAATTACCTTTAAGCTGCTGACGCCATCGCTGTCTTTTACACATACATATACATCATAGTTCTTATCTGCGGCAAGATCGGAAATCGTAATATCTGTAGGATTATCTGCAGTAATATCATTTCCGTCTCCGTCTGTACTGATGGAACTGACTTTTGTTCCGTGTTCCACTACCTGATAATAGTACTTACCATCTTTATCAGACTGAATCGTTACTACTGCTTCTGTAGCGCTGTTCCACTTGCTGAAGCTTGCCTTGGTGATCTTCGGTGCTGTTTTTTTGGTCTCTTCCTGTTTCGGGCGTTTGCTCTGATCCAGTTCAATCTTCTTTAACTCACTGACAAGTCCGTCCCTGTCTTTTACACATACATATACGTCATAGCTTGTATTTGCATCCAGTTTCGAAAGCTTAATGTTTGTAGCTTTATTTGCGGCAATATCAGTTCCTGCTTTCGAGGTGTCAATCTTCGGTGCAGTTGCTCCATGTTTCACTAATTTATAGTAGTACTGGCCTGCTTTATCTGACTGAACCGTTACTAACGCTTCTGTTATGCTATTCCATCCGCTGAAATCTGCCTTGGTGATCTTCGGTGCTGTTTTTTTGGTCTCTTCCTGTTTCGGGCGTTTGCTCTGATCCAGTTCAATCTTCTTTAACTCACTGACAAGTCCGTCCCTGTCTTTTACACATACATATACGTCATAGCTTGTATTTGCATCCAGTTTCGAAAGCTTAATGTTTGTAGCTTTATTTGCGGCAATATCAGTTCCTGCTTTCGAGGTGTCAATCTTCGGTGCAGTTGCTCCATGTTTCACTAATTTATAGTAGTACTGACCTGCTTTATCTGACTGAACCGTTACTAACGCTTCTGTTATGCTGTTCCACTTGGTAAAGTCTGCTTTTGTGACATTGGGAGCCGGTTTCTCTGAGGAGATCAGTTTACCTGTAGTCTCATCTACCGTAAACTGTGTCGTATCTCCTTCATACTGCGGTGCAAGAACCTGAAGAGCTTTTGCATACACATTTGCGTCCAGACCATCTGCTGATACGATCGCTGCATAATCTGCACGTGGCTCTTCCACAGAAAATCCAACTGTAGCTGCTGTGAGTTCACCTTTTACTTCAATTCTGCCCTCACCGGAAAGAATGATATTCGCCGGTGTTGTATTATCTGCCCTGAAGTTTCCTGTGATACTCGGCTCCGTATCTGCCGCTCCGTTTCCCTTTTCCAGAGAAAGCACACCGGTACTGTAAATGGCACCATTATCACTCTTATTTCCTGTGATCGTGCCACCGGTAAGCAATACATTTCCACCTTCGTTTAAAATGGCTGCACCCTTCGCATTTGTATTGTTATTGCAAAGAGTAATACCTGTTGTCAGAGAGAAATTTGCACCTTTTGCTACATATACGAGAGAACCGTCTACGGCACTTCCATCTGTAACAGATCCGTCAACCTTAAGAGTTCCCTCAGTTCCTTCTGAATTAGCTGCATCTTTCTTGGCCATATAAAAAGCACTGCCTGATCGTACTTCAAAAAGATTTCCTCGGAAAGAGTCTGCACGTTCAATTACAGCCTGATCATTCTCTCCGAAAATAGCAATGCTCTTATTCTCCGGAATCGTCACAGTTCCTGTGAGTTCAATCGTTCCGCTGATTATGATCTTGGATGGTTCTGCCTCTGTAACAGACGTTGTTGTGGTATCAACAGATGCTGCATTCTCGATGGCAGTCTTCAGTTCTGCCTCGTTCCTGACTACAGGACTTTGCTGACTGTCTTCATTTGTTACAGCCTGGGTCTGTGCTGCTGCCTGCTCTTCTGCCTGTTTCTGGGCCTCTGCTGCTGCCTGCTCTTCTGCCTGTTTCTGGGCCTCTGCTGCTGCCTGCTCCTCTGCCTGTTTCTGGGCCTCTGCTGCTGCCTGTTCCCCGTCCTGATTCTGTGCTTCTGCGCCATCAGCGTTGTTACTGTCGCCGGTATTTTCGGCTGTGCCTTCGCTTTCAGCACCAGACTGTGCTTCTGCTTCAGAAGCTGTATCCTCAGCAGCAAATGCTGCGGCCGGTGCCATTCCAACTGTCATGGAACCAGCAAGCAGGACTGCAAAAAGTTGCTTTTTTTTCATTTCTATGTGTCCTCCTGTTATGAGTTAGTCTCTCTAAATCAATAATTAAAAGAAGTATATCACAACGCCTGCCAAAAGTAAAGCAGGCGCCAGAAAGCATGCAGCACATGCTTTTGCGCCAGACTTCTCTATGGACGTACCTGTCCGTTTCCGTAAATAATATACTTGGTTGTTGTCAGTGCCAGCAATCCCATAGGTCCTCTTGCATGAAGCTTCTGGGTACTGATTCCGATCTCTGCACCAAAACCAAATTCATTACCATCCGTAAATCTTGTGGATGCATTGACATAAACAGCTGCTGCATCTACCTCATCCAGGAATTTCTGGGCATGAGCGTAATCATTGGTGATGATTGCCTCGGAATGCTTGGTATTGTATTTGTTGATATGTGCAATAGCTTCTTCTACGGAATCTACTACTTTTACGGAAAGAATATAATCCAGATATTCCGTACCCCAGTCTTCCTCGGTTGCAGGAACTGCCCCCGGCATCAACGCCTCCGCATCCCTGTCTGCACGTACTTCCACATGCTTCTCTTTTAAGCGTTCTGCCAGTACCGGAAGAAATTCATCTTTTACCTTACGGTTCACAAGAAGAGATTCACAGGCATTACACACGCCGACTCTCTGGGTCTTGGCATTGATCACTATGTCTGCTGCCATTCGAAGATCTGCGGTCTCATCCACATAAATATGACAGTTTCCGGTTCCTGTCTCAATTACAGGAATCGTACTCTGATTAACTACTGCTTTAATGAGGCCTCTTCCTCCACGTGGGATCAGCACATCCACATACTGATTCATCTTCATGAATTCTGCCGCTGTTTCTCTGGAAGTATCTTCGATCAGCGCAATCGCATTCTCTGTGACACCGCAGGACTTCAGGGCTTCACGGATGCAGCTTACAATAGCTGTATTGGAATGAAGCGCATCGCTTCCACCTTTTAAGATCACAGCATTTCCCGTTTTAAAGCAGAGCCCAAATGCATCAGAAGTAACATTCGGACGCGCCTCGTAAATGATTCCGATCACACCAAGTGGAACTCTTTTCTGTCCAATCAGAAGTCCGTTGGGACGTTTCTTCATGCCGGTAACTTCGCCGATCGGATCCTCCAGACCTACAAGCTGGCGGAGCCCGTCTGCCATTCCCTCGATTCTCTCAGGTGTCAGCATCAGACGGTCTATCAGACCTTCCGGCATCTGATTCTTCTTTCCGTTTTCTACATCCAGTGCATTGGCTGTAAGAATCTCTTCTGTATGTTCAATAAGAGCCCCGGCTACAGCTTCAAGGGTTCTGTTTTTGTCGTTTGTGGAAAGATTTCGAAGGACAGTCTCTGCATCCTTGGCATTTTGTCCCAGTTTTTCGAGCATTTCATTCATTTCCAAATATTCCTGCCTTTCTTCCTGCTGATCTTATGCTTTCCATGCAATATCTGCCTGATTTTTTTACTAAATCGCATGTATTGCAAAGAGTTTACTGTTTATCGCGATATATCTTCTCTTCTGTCACGATAACCTGCGGACGGATATCTGTAGGTTCTGTCGGTACTTCCGAAAGGATCTGGAAAGAAAATCCCACAGCTACCCGACGGATTCCCGGATGCTTCTCAAGAAAACGGTCATAAAAACCGCCTCCATATCCCACACGGTTACAGTTTTCATCAAAGGCGACTCCCGGCATGACCATCATCGCATCTTCCCAGGAAACAGTCTCACCATCTTCTTTCGGCTCCGGTATCCCGAAATATCCGGATTCCAGCTGTGAAAAATCTGTAAGCCTGTAGAATACCATGTCTTTTCCGAATACCTTCGGGACTGCCACTTCCTTACCATCCTTCCAGGACTGTTCAATAATATATCTTGTAATCACTTCATGATTGTAATCCGCATATGCCATGATCCTGTCCGCATCCTCATATTCCGGAAGTGCTGTCAGAAGCTCTGTGATCCTGCGGCTTTTTTCCTCGATCCAGGTATCGGAATGTTCTTTTCTGGCTTTAAAGATCTGCTTTCTAATTGCCTTTTTTTCTTCCATATTTTTCTCCCAGGTTGGTGATGCTGCCATCCTTTTCCTTGATATCAATATTATTCAGATGAGCACGCAGGTTTCCCTTTATTGCATCCAGATATTCTCTTCTAAGTTTTGCCTGCTCAACCTTCTCTTCTTCTGTAAGACCTACGCTTTTCTGTTTATGTGCCAGTGCATTAATTCTGTCGATCTTGATATTGTCCATCATAATAATCTGTATCTCCTCGTTCTATTCTCTGTCAGGGTAACTGTCTCGTTACAGCAGTTTCTCGATATAATCAATCAGGAAGAATTCTTCCTTCTTATTGCCTACGAACAATGTTCCGCAGCTCTTTCCTTCCACAATTCTGTGAATATTATGAAAATCACTTCCATTGGCAATGACCATGTCGGTTCCTGCTGCCGTGGCAATGATCGCTGCTGTGAGCTTGGTTGCCATTCCTCCGGTTCCCACATTGCTTCCGGTAGAAGATTTACCAAGCTTACGCATATTATCATCCATATTTTCCACAATGTCAATAAACTCTGCGTCCGGGTTGGAATTGGGATCATCCGTGAAAAGTCCGTCAATATCGGACATCAGGATCAGAAGATCTGCGCCGATCAGCGCTGCTACTACAGAAGAGAGAGTATCATTATCTCCGAATTTTACGAGATTCTGAAACTCATAGGAAGATACGGAGTCGTTTTCGTTTACGATAGGAATAACGCCGACTGCCAGAAGTTCATTGAAAGTGTTCTCAGCATTTTTACGGTTGGTATTGTTAACCATTGTATTCTTGGTCATAAGGATCTGTGCCACCGTCTGATTATACTCACCAAAAAGCTTCTGGTAAATAGTCATAAGCCTTGCCTGTCCTACTGCCGCACAGGCCTGCTTCTTTTCAAGCTCCGCAGGCTTGCCTTTCATCCCAAGAGCTGCTGCACCTACTGCGATCGCTCCGGAGGATACCAGAACTACATCTTTTCCCTGATTGTGCAGATCACTGAGTTCTCTTGCAAGGATCTCCAGCTTCCGAAAATCCAGTCTGCCTGTTTCTGCATGGATCAAAGATGAGGATCCGATCTTGATTACGATACGTTTCTTGTCTTTCAGACGTTCTCTGTAATTTGCATTCATGTCTTTTGTTTCTCCTGATACCTGTGTATTTATTGCATGATCCGGACAATCTTTTCATTGCCCGGATCATTTTCTGCTTTATGATTTCAATATTTTCTGTCTGATAATTCTTTCGGAACCAAACCAATCTTTACTGATATGTAACAGAATCAACCCTGTCATTCTGCACGATCTCCACCCAGGTTTTACCCTGATTCAGCTGAATTTCCTTATCGTTTTTATCATAGTAGTGTGTAATACCCCATTCAGAGTCTTTTTCCCAGCGGATATCAATGGCTTTTCCTCTGGTAATAAATTTGCCGTCTCCGCCGGAAGTCGCATCAACATTCAGATAACTGTCCGTACCGTACGGAGGGCAGGATGAATACTGAAGAATAATATTATCGCAGGTAAGCTGCTGATTATCCAGTTCATCAATCTGTTCTTTTCCAAATTGAAAACGTTTGTACTCACCAGATTCTGCATCGTATTCATACCATGGATGATTGTCTGTAAAGTTGTCAAGCTTTACAAGATTTGCAGTAATACCGTCTTCCGGAACGATCTCCACGCCATCTTCTGCAAAGAGATAATGGCCTTTATAGTCTTCCTTGTATTCCTGACTGTAACCCATTGCATCAATGCCTGCCTGAAGATGCGCCGCATCTGTGTAGGCATTATGTGGTGCCTTCCGGTCAGTGGTACGGAAATATGCAAGGTTTCCCATTTTGATTCCATTAAGATTATCAATTACATGCTGCTCCAGATACGGAACTGCATAAGAAGCCTGTCCGTAATGGGCATAAATGGCATTAAATTCATTTGCATAATAGAGGTAATAATCACGACAGCTTCGTACGGAACCGATCCGTTCCAGTCCGTCGTAATCTTCGAAAATCCCCATAAGGCGGGTAATATTTCCCTCTACAGGTGCTTCATATACCACTCCTGCATGTCCGATTCCACTCTGTGGTGCACCGGAAATGTTATTACCCAGCATTACAGCAACAGGTCGCCGACGTCCGATACTCTCAGGAACATTTTCTCCTGTAAGATAGCTTTTTACCTGGGTTTCTGCCTGTGTCTCTCCGTCCGGATTCATTCCAACCAGATCCTGCTGTGCCGCAAATGCGGGAATTGCCTGTGCCATGCAGACACATGCTGCCATGATACCTACAAAAATATCTGTTTTTTTCCTTCTCATATAATTACCTCCTTTTCTTCAAGCGAATTTTCTCGCTTAATCTCATGCTTATAACCAGCCTGGCTGCTATTACCGGTTGATCCCCAGCTCCTTAAGCGCTGTTGCCTGTTTAGCTTCCATAACCTTCGCCTCATCCTCAGTCATATGGTCATATCCCAGAAGATGAAGCATGCTGTGTGCCACCAGGAAACAGAATTCTCTTGTCACACTGTGGCCGTATTCCTCTGCCTGTGCAAAAACCTTCGGCACAGAGATCATGATATCTCCCAGAAGAAGCTCATCACTGTCCAGGTCAAAATAGGATTCGTCCTCCTCCACAACAGAATAATCCGCCGGGATCTCAAAAGGGATCATGGGAAAAGACAGCACATCCGTCGGTGCCTGGATATTTCGGAATTCTGTATTTACTCTCTTAATCTCCTCATTATCTGTGAGAACAAGATTGACCTGTCCGTCGTAAGGACATCTCTCCATCTCAAGAACCTTGTCCGCAACCTGGGATGCAAGTGCGGCATAATCAATACCAAGCTCCTGATCTGTCTCATATTCAATATTTATCGTCATCGTCTGTACTCCTTATTCTTAACCGCATACCGGTCATCCCTGCGGGGTTTCGCCGGTTTCTGTTTTTTCTCATAATCGTCATAGGCCTGTACGATCTGCTGCACAAGCGGATGACGGACAACGTCCTTGCTGGTCAGCTGACAGAATCCAATATCGTCGATCTTCTTCAGTACCTTCATCGCTACGTCCAGACCGGACGGCGCATCCTTGGGGAGATCCTTCTGGGAAGCATCACCTGTGACGATCACCTTGGAACCGAAGCCGATTCGTGTCAGGAACATTTTCATCTGTGCAGGTGTGGTATTCTGCGCCTCATCCAGAATGATAAAGGCATTATCCAGGGTACGTCCACGCATGTAGGCGAGCGGCGCTACCTCGATCAGCCCTTTCTCCATATTTTTTGCAAAGCTGTCTGCACCCATGATCTGATACAGTGCATCATAAAGCGGTCTGAGGTACGGGTCTACCTTGCTCTGCAAGTCTCCCGGAAGAAATCCCAGCTTCTCTCCGGCCTCAATAGCAGGTCTCGTAAGAATGATCCTTGAGACCTCCTCGTTCCGAAACGCGGTAACTGCCATAGCCATGGCAAGATATGTCTTACCGGTTCCGGCAGGTCCTACTCCGAAAACGATCATCTTCTTGCGGATCTGATCTACATAATCCTTCTGTCCCAGGGTCTTGGGCTTAATGGGCCGCCCCTGTATGGTGTTACATATAAAATCCTTATCAATCTCCTCCATCACGGAACCGATCTTCTCCATGGCAAGGGAGAGTGCGTAATTCACATTCTGCTGTGTGATGGTATTGCCTCTTCCTGCAAGGGTATTCAGCTCCTCCACGATTGCCTTCGCCTGCGTGGCGTTCTGCTGATTTCCCAGAATCTTGAGGGATCCGTCCCTGAAGATCATCGTTACATTCAGAGTTCGTTCGATCAGCTTCAGATGCTCGTCAAACTGTCCGAAAATATTCGCCTGGCGGTCTGCCGGCACATCCACATATAATTCGATAATGCTGCTAGCCATCCTCTGGTGTCCTTTCTTTTGGCTGCGTCTTTTTTTCTGTGGGGGCTTCCCGGCCGGTTTTCTCTGTAACCGTAAGAGTCCCGCTGCTGACGCAGTCCTGATGATTTATTTCTATTTTAACATTATTTTCAGATATTTGAACCCCTTTTTGTATTAATTTTTCTTCATAATTATGAAGACGGAAAATCGCCTGTTTTTTTGCATCCTTTTCTGTCAGGGTTTCTTTTCGAAGCGTATATTCCTGCGCGGTTATAATTCCTGCACTGAGGGGCAGATAGAAATGTTCTGTTACCTGAAACGGATATTCTGTACGCACTCTGTCTTCATTTTTCTTCTTTGCCCATGACAGATCCAGGAACAGATTTTTTATCCGCAGGAAAAAATATTTCTTCTCCTTTCCTTTCAGTATCTTTTTTTCTGTATTTCGCGAAAAAGAATCATAATAGGAAACCTTATGCCGGATGTAAATATCCGCATCTGCGTGTACGTATTCATACCGCACCACCTCCTGGCTGTCATCGGTAATATTCAGGATTCCCGAAACCAGCTCCTGACCTTTTTCTACAGTATCTCCGGTTCTTACAAGCGGTGTCCCTTTTCGCGTGACCATCCTTTCCACAACTCCGTCAATCTCCGAAAAAAGACTGCAGGCTGCGTCCTCTTCTGACTCTTCCGGTGGAGTATTTCCTTCCCGTATCTCAAAGCTCAGCTTTGTCCCGGCAAGGCTTGCGGATACCCAGGTGATCTCCGGAAATTCCCTTCGCATGGCTTCTGCAAGCGCATGGCAGTGGATCTTTTTTTTATTCATTCCGTAAGAAATCCCCTGATCCTCCAGAAATTCCAGAAGCTGTGACGTGGGGTTCATAATATTTCCCTGGATCTGAATGCTCCACAATCTTGTGGAAAGAAAACATATCACCAGAAGCATCATCACAAGTCCTGCCATCAGACGTTTATGTAACCTGCACCAGAGCAGGAAAAACAGCGGGCCTCTTTTTTTCAGGATGTGGATATGTACACCTGTTTTCCGCCTGAGCGGACCGATCCGGAAAAAATCTCTCACCTGCATGGTAACCTGAAGCTCTTTTTCCCCGGTCAGGACAATTCTCTTAAGCTCCATTCCCCGCCCCCTGCAAAGATTCAGGAAACGTTCCCTCTGTTCGCCTGTGACGGACAGGCACACAAAACCTGGAATCATTTTTTCCGTCCCTCCTCCAGAGTAATGCCCTCGATCCGTCCCCGGATACATATTTCCAGCTTTGTATAATTTACGATTTCCAGCTTTTTCCCACAGATAAGCAGCCGGCCGGAGACAGTGAGAAGCTCGATCCTTTCGCCGGTATATGCCGAAATATTTTTATAATTTTCGATCACTGCCTGACGCTTTCCGGTCAGGATCACCTGTGTTTCCCGAAACACATTTTCACCGGGAAGCCTGCATATTTCCGTTATTTTTTTCATAAAAAGATCCCCCGGCTTTTATCACTAATCTATGCCGGGGGATCTGTATGTATGTTATTTTACTTCCGGATCAGGACCATGGAAAACCAGAGAATGGTATTTCCGCCCAGATTATATTCCATCTGCTCCCGCTCCACGATCTCATTTACCACTACGCCGTAGCTCTCCAGACAGGGGTGCATATGCTCCGGAAAACGGCAGGGTTCTCCGTCCAGGTACGCACAGCGTTTACAGAAATCGCAGGATTCCGTAGAAAGGGTGAACGTTTCATAGCCTTCTCCCTCCAGAAAATCCCGGACTTTCTCCGTAAGCCGTTCATGTGCCATTCTTGTGGAAAGCATTTCTTCCATGTTCATAATGTCCGACACTTCCGCAACACTGGAGAAAAATACTGCATCCGGATAGCTGTGGATCTTTTTTTCGCATTCCGGCAGCTCTCCTACGGCCGGGGGACAAGCCCAGCTGCTTCCGTAACGCTCGCATTCCTCACGGCAGATCGTACGCACACGGAGCTGTACGGTAATATCTGCTGTATTCAGAAGACGGTATTCAAAAATCGGGTACTGTGCTATAAATTCTTCAAATTTTTCTTTGTTCATGCTCCTGTGATCTCCTGTTCTCCAAAAAGGCTCATAACTGCTGCCTCATAATCGCCAAAGTGCTGGGATTTTTTGATCTTTTTCAGATATTTCGTATAATTGGTAAAGCCCGGTGCCATGTAGCTCCACACCTCTTTCATACGAAACAGTACATTTCGTTCTCCCGAAAGATATCCCTGGTAATCGTGATAAAGTCTGTCATGGAACTGACGCATTTTTTTCTTATAGGATTCCATGCTGTCAGAACTTCCACATCCTTCCCACGTATCTTTCTTGATCGCATCCAGAAGATATGGCCTTGCGATCACACCGCGTCCATACATAAAGCTGTCTGCCTCCGGAAATTTTTCCCGCATTTCCTGATATGCTTCCACAGAAAAAATATCTCCGTTATAGCCCAGCGGAACCTTAAGACTCACCTGTGCTTTCTGAAACAGCTCGTATCGCGGAGTTCCTTTATAATAATCCTTAAGGAGTCGGGGATGTATGATCAGCTCCTTCATGGGATACCTGGAATAGATCTCAAGAAGCCGGTCCCAATCCTCTTCGTAATCGGTGCCTACTCTCGTCTTGATGGAGATCTCCATATCCGTATGCTCAAAGATCTCATCCAGAAAACGCTCCAGTTTCTCCGGTTCTCCCAGAAAGCCTGCTCCTTTTCCTTTCGCTGTCACAGTTCCGGAAGGGCATCCGAGGTTTAGATTCACTTCTCTATGTCCGTATTCATCCCGGAAAATATGTGCAGTCTTAACAAAATCTTCTGCATTGTTGGTAAGGATCTGCGGAATCACCGGAAGACTTCCGTTGGTTTCCGGTGATACTTCTTTGATCTCCTTGCTGCTCAGTCTTTTGTTTGGTTTTGCTGTGATAAACGGTGTGAAATATTTATCCATAGGATAAAAGCAGTCATGATAGGCGTTCCGGTAGACCCAGTTGGTAACGCCCTCCATCGGTGCCATGTAATTCTTCATCACTGCTCCTCCTTTATGCGGAAATAAATATGCTTCCTTCCACCGCTGCCTGTGGGGATCATACCTGCCTCGTAGTTACCAAGGGATTTGATAAACGGTGTCAGTTTGGAATACCCATAATTACGCACATCAAAATCCGGGAGTCTTTTTCCCAGCTGATCGCCCAGCTGTCCGGATGAAAGCCATCCCTCCTCATCGGAGAATTTCTCGATAATGGCGTTGATCGCTTTTCGCACACGTTTCAGATCTTTATTCTTTCTGGTGCTGGAGGTATTCTGCTTATTACCGCTGTTACCGGATTTCTTCGCCTCTCCTGCCGTCGCCATGGCTTCTTTTTTCTCTTCCTCCTGCTGGTTGTGATAAAGAAGATCCAAATATTTAAACTGGTTGCAGGCGGAAATAAACGGCTTCGGAGTCTTCTCCTCGCCCATTCCAAGAACCAGCATACCGGATTCCCGAAGTCTTGCTGCCAGGCGGGTAAAATCACTGTCCGATGAAACAAGACAGTATCCATCTACATTTTCGGAATACAGAATATCCATGGCGTCAATGATCATTGCTGAATCTGTAGCGCTTTTGCCGGTCGTATAACTGTACTGCTGGATCGGAATGATCGAATTCTCCAGAAGGACATTTTTCCAGGAGGAAAGGCGGGCACTTGTCCAGTCTCCGTAGATTCTCTTGTATGTCGCCACACCAATATTGGCTACTTCATCCACAATGATCTTGATATATTTATCCGATACATTATCTGCATCGATCAGTATTGCAATTCTTAATTCGTTGTTCATAAATCCAACCTTTTCTAAATGATATATGCCGCGGCACTCTTATAAACAGTATATCGGAAATACTGTTTTTAGTCAAACGCTCTTCTACCTGACAGAAAAGCTGCAAAAAAACCTTTCGTCTTTTTTCACTTCAGACGAAAGGTTTTTTCGATAGATAATTGTTTATCCGTTTAATGTTCCAGCATGATCTTAAGGATCTCCCGGTCAGTCTCCTTCATGCCATCTTTACCGATCTGTCCCACACAGCTGATGGTCTCTGCGGTCTCTTCCTGGAGAATACCGGTGTATGGAGCATAGGACTGTCCGTTCATGGCAAGATGATGTGCAAGGAACGCTGCATCCAGGCTGGCTGCGATCTTGGCCGCGCAGGAGATTTTTGCACCGTCACAGATGATTCCCGGGATATTCGCCAGCGTGTTCTCTATGGTCTTCTTGATCTGGGCAGTACTTCCTCCTACCATGTAAGTGATGGCCGCTCCGGCTGCACAGGAAGCCGACACTGCACCACAGAAGGCAGAAAGCTTGCCAATATAATGTTTCTGATAAACTGTAAGCAGGTTGGAAAATACAAGTGCACGGTAAAGGCTGTAATCCGGCAGCTCCATCTCCCTTGCATAGACAATCAGAGGAACGGAGCAGGCGATTCCCTGGTTTCCGCTTCCGGAATTGATCACAACCGGCATGTCGCAACCGCCCATTCTTGCCTCAGAAGCAGCTGCCGTAAGGCTTCGCATCCTGGTCAGCATATCGTAGGAATAGCTCTCTCTTATGACACGGCCGATGCCCAGTCCGTATTTTCCGGTCATTCCCTCATGGGCAATGGCCATATTGCTGCGGATCTGTGTATCCAGAAGATCCTTTACATCCGAAATTTCCACAGTGTCTGCAAATTCCCGGATATCCTCCAGGTCAAGCAGGGTGCGGTCTGCTTTTTCTTTTTCCTCCAGTGCCTGATCCTCGTCCAGAAGAACCTCTCCGTTTTTGATGATTTTTGTCACATTGATGTGATCGTATTTGATCTCAAGACTGACATTGTCCTCACCGGCCTGCATCTCAATAATAATGTGCAGAACCACCGGCGTATCCAGAAGCTCTACCTTGCAGATGTCTGCATCCAGAAGCTCCCGGCAGCGTTTCCGGCCTTCCTCTGTCACTGTGGAAAGCACTTCCATGTCAAGAGAAGCGTCTCCTGCAACCGCACCCAGGACAACGCCTGCCGGAATTCCCTTTAATCCGCCGGAATTGGGGATGATCACGCAGCGCACATTCTTGATGATATTTCCGCTGCATTTCGCTGTGATGCGCTCCGGCTCTTTTCCCAGTATTTCTCTGGCTCTTGCCGCCCCGTAGGCCAGGGCGATAGGCTCGGTACAGCCCATGGCCGGGATCATTTCTTCCTTAAGGATTGCAAGATAATTATCGTATATGTTTTTGTTCAAATCTTTCTTTTCCCTTCTGTCTGATCACTTCTTTTCGCCGTATTTATGGCAGGCTACCATATGCCCCGGCTCTGCCTCACGAAGCAGAGGTGTCTCATTTTTGCAGCGTTCCTCACACCACGGGCATCGGTTATGGAACCGGCATCCATTGATTCCTCTGGACTGAACACCGGTATCTGTGACGATTTTGTCCAAAGTTTTTACTCTTGGATCCGGAACCGGAATGGATGAAATCAGCATTTTTGTGTACGGATGCAGCGGATTGGAATATAGCTTGTCCGCATCCGCAATTTCCATAAGATTTCCCAGATAAAGTACGCCGATCTCATCACAGATCTTCTGCACTACCTGCAGCTGATGGCTGATGAACAGGTAAGTAAGACCGTATTTCTGCTGAAGGTCCTGGAGCATCTGCACGATCTGCGCCTGCAGGGAAACATCCAGCGCAGAGATCGGCTCGTCACAGACTACAAACTCCGGCTGTACGGAAAGTGCCCTTGCAATGGAGATTCTCTGTCTCTGACCACCGGAAAACTCATGGGGATATTTAAGAAGATCCTGTTCTTTCAGGCCAACCACACGGATCAGCTCTTTTGCACGATCCTTCCGTTCTTTCGGTGTGTACATTTTGTGGATTTCCATAGGCTCACAGATGATATCCTGTACCGTATGGCTTGGATCCAGAGATGAATACGGATCCTGGAAAACGGACTGCATTTTTTTCCGGTATGGAAGAAGATCTTTTTCCCCCATGGCTCCGATCTCTGTACCTCCGTAAAAAATCTCTCCGCCGGTGGGCTGATGATATCGGAGGATTGCCTTACCGATGGTAGACTTACCGCTTCCGGACTCTCCTACAAGACCGAAAGTTTTTCCCTTTTCGATGGAAAAGCTTACCTGATCTACTGCTTTAAGGATGCCTGGCTTAAAGGAGAATATTTTTGGAGATTTCTGTTTAAAATATACTTTCAGATCTTTTACTTCAATTAATTTCTCGCTCATTTCGTCTCCTCTCTTCTGTGGCAGAGAATGCGGTGTCCCTCTGATGACTCATAATATTCCGGAAGACAGGCTTCACAGGTTTTGTCCGCATATTTACAGCGGTTCAAGAACGGACACAGAGAACCGCTTCCGTCAGAAAGATCTCTCTCCAGAAACTGTTCAAAAGTTCCGCCTACACGCGGCATACTTGCGATCAGTGCCTGTGTGTAAGGATGTCCCGGATGAAGGAAAATCTCCTCCACAGTTCCCTCCTCCACGACATAGCCGCCACACATAACAGCCACCCGTTTACAGGTCTGCGCCACAACACCCAGATCGTGAGTGATCAGAATAATACTCATATTGTTCTTTTTCTGAAGTTCCAGAAGAAGATGCAGAATCTGCGCCTGTATCGTTACATCCAGAGCTGTTGTCGGCTCGTCTGCAATCAGAACTTTCGGGTTACTGCTCATGGCCATGGCGATCATCACACGCTGACGCATACCGCCGGAAAGCTCATGAGGATAACTACGCATGGCTTTTTCCGGATCTGTGATACCTACTGCTGTGAGAAGCTCCAGCACACGTGCTTTTGCCTGTTTTTTGTTCATATCTGTATGACGGCGGATCAGCTCCACCATCTTACTTCCTACTGTATAGACAGGATTCAGGGCAGAAAGGGAATCCTGAAAGATCATGGCGATCTCGCCGCCGCGGATCTTGCGAAGCTCTGCCTCATTTTTCTTTAAGATATCTTCTCCGTGAAACAGGATTTCGCCGCCCATGATCTTACAATTGGACGGGCCAAGACGGAGAATGGATTTCGTTGTCACACTTTTTCCGCTTCCGGACTCTCCCACGATTCCGAAAAAATCGCCTTCTTCAATGGCAAAGCCGGCATCTTTTACTGCCTCAGTTTCTCCAAGATCCGTAAAGAAAGACACCTTCAGATCTTTTACTTCCAGTAATTTTTCCATTTATCATGTCCTCCTTACTTCGGCTCGAATACTTTTCTTAAAACTTCTCCCAGGTAATTGAAGCTGATAACGGTGATCAGGATCAGGATTCCGGGAAAAATCGCAAGGTACGGAGCCTGCTGGATATAACGCTGTGCATTGCTTAACATACTTCCCCAGGAAGCAGTTGGCGGCTGGATTCCCAGTCCGAAAAAACTCAGCGCAGATTCCATCAGAATGGCATTTGCAATGTTCATGGTCGCAGCCACGATAATCGTCGGCATGATATTCGGAAGAATGTGATGCACAATAGTCGCGAATTTTTTCTGTCCGGAGATTTTTGCATAGATAACATATTCTCTCTCATTCAGGGAGATCGTCTCGCCGCGGACGATTCTTGCAATGTTCATCCAGGTAAGGAAACCGATGATCAGAACGATATTCTGTAATCCCGGCTTGAGAAAAGCATTCATAACAATCATGATCAGGAAGGTCGGAAGGCTCATCAGCGCATCTACGAGACGCATCAGAACTGCATCTACTGTTCCACCCACAAAACCGCTAATGGAACCTATGATCACACCAAGAGCTGTGGAAAGTATCATGGAAAGAAAGCCAACCAGAAGGGACGCTCTTCCTCCGTAAATACAGCGGGCCAAATAATCTCTTCCCATATCATCTGTACCAAAAAGATGTGCCATGGAAGGACCGTTCAGTCGCTCCGTTGCACTGAGGGCGTTGGGATCCACCGGATACAGGAATGCAAAGATTGAGATCAGTGCCAGAAGAATGATTGCTGCCGCACCGACAACTGCAAGTTTATTCGTTTTAAATCCAAGTTTGATATTTTTCCAGATATTTTCTCTCACGTTCCTTCACCTCCTAACATCCGGCCTTGCGGATTCTCGGATCAAAGACAGCATACAGGATATCTGCCAGAAGATTTCCGAGCACCACAAGAAGTGCTGTAAACATTGTGATTCCCATGATCAGCGGATAGTCATACTGCATAACGGCAGTTACGGCCAGCTGTCCGATTCCCGGCCATGCAAAAACCTGCTCTGTGATAATGGCACCGGAAACCAGTGACTGCAGACTCATTCCCAGAACCGTGATCATCGGAAGCATGGCATTTTTCAGTACATGGCGGAAAAGAATTCCGGACTCTTTCATTCCGTAAGCCTTCTGTACCATAACGTAATCCGATGACATTTCTGTGATCGTGCTGCTTCTCAAGTAACGGATATACTGGGAAGCATTGGCAAAGGTCAGCACTGCACATGGCATCACCATATGTAATACAAGGTCTCCGAAGGAACGGTTTCCGTCTGAATGCATACCGATGCTTGGCAGAATGTGAAGATGCACACTGAACAGATAAATCAGCATGATTCCAAACCAGAAAGTCGGAATGGAAATTCCCACATAGCAGAAAAGGCTGGTAATCTTATCCAGGATTCCGTTCTTGTTTTTTCCGGAATACAGTCCCAGCACAATGGCGATGAGAAATCCCAGAAGCATACTGGTTCCCATCAGGATCACAGTTGCAGGAAGACGTTCCAGCATCTGTGTGAGAACCGGGCGGTTATTCATCAGGGAATTTCCGAAATTCCCGTGAAAAATCCTTCCCAGCCACAGAAAATACTGTTCATAGACAGGTTTGGTAAGTCCCAGGCTTTCTCTTAAATTCTGAATGTATTCTTCACTCATGTTCGGCTCTACATATGTGAGCACCGGATCTCCAGGCGCTGCTTTTGTCAGTGCAAAGCAGAGAATAGATACGATGAATAAAGTCAGAATACACTGTATCAGACGGTTTACGATTTTCTTCAAAATGTACCTCCTTAAAATTTCCCCGAAAACAGGAAATTGGCTGGCGCGTAAAAACAGCGTCAGCCTTTTCCCTTCCAGTGTTTTATTTCTGTATAAAATTAATTTCTTTATTTCTCCAATGTGTAGATCTTGGAGTAATCATAATAGATCGTCTTTAACAGGCACTCATCAAAACCGCCGAAATCCTTGCTTACTGCATAGAAACCGTTGGAATATGCGATCGGGTAGATGTACATATTGTCGTTGATGGTATTCTGGATCTCTTTGTATACTTCGCTTCTCTCTGTCTCATCTGCTGTGCTGTTGCCCTTCTCCCAGAGTGCATCAAGATCAGTATCCTTGATTCTGGAATAGTTGGAACGGCTGTCAGAAGAGCACATATCTGCGTAAAGGCTTGGCTCTTCACCTAATGTATAGAAGCTTAATACCAGGTCATAATCTGTGCACTCCGGATCCTTTGTCTTGTTCTTGAAAGTAGATTCATCTGTCGGAACAAGATTAATGGTGATTCCTACATTCGCCAGTGCAGACTGTACATAAAGTGCCTCGCTCTCCATGGTCTTATCTGTGGAAACATACATAAGATTCAGGGAAATGTTGCTCTTGCCAGCCTCGGAAAGAAGCTCCTGTGCCTTAGCCGGATCATTGTCATAGGTATTATCCGGCTTCGCATAGTAGAGAGTATCCGGTGTAAACAGGGAATCTGCCGGCTCTGCGTAATCCTCAGAAAGGAATGCAAACTGGCAGAACTCTTCTTTATTAAGTGCATATGCAATAGCCTGACGCACTTTCACATCCTGAAGGTCTTCGTTCAGCTCATTCATGAACATAGCGTTAACTCTTCCGGAGTTGTATGTATTGATGTTTACATTGTCGTATGCGCTGACTGTGTCGTAATCATCAGCACTGATCAGACGTGCATCCAGATCGCCGCTTGCCAGTGCTGCATTGGCGGAACTGGAGTCTTTAACGATCTTGAAGGTGATGGAATCCAGATTCACATCCTCGAAATAATCATCGAATTTCGTAACTTTGAAATATTCTCCGGATTTATACTCTTCGAATTTAAACGGGCCGCTTCCGATCGGATTATTGTTCAGATCGCTGTCTCCGATATTCTCCACACCATCATAAATGTGCTTCGGAATGCAGTAAACCTGGCTCAGTCCGCCAAGGAAGCCTGCTGATGAGGATCCCAGGGAAAGCTTCACGGTAAGGTCATCAACCTTCTCCGCTTCAACAGTCTTGTCATTTACATATCCGTAAGAAGAATATGGTACATTCTGCTTCTCGTCTACCAGAATCTGCATGGTAAATACTACATCGTCTGCTGTGATTGGCTCACCGTCGTGCCATTTCAGTCCATCCTTAAGCTTCAGAGTGAATTCGCTGGCGTCGTCATTGGCTGTCACGCTCTCGCAAAGCCCGTTTCCGTAATACATCTCTCCATTTACGATCTCGAAAAACGGGCTGTACAGGGACTGCATCATATCAAAGCTTGTCTGATCCATAACATAAAGCGGATTAATGTTCTGAGGATCTGCTGTCTCTGCGATGGTAATGTTACCACCTTCTGCCTTGGTTCCTTCTGTAGTCTCTGCTGCAAAAACCGCGGTTCCTGCCATAACTGTAGTTCCTGCCACTGCAGCTGCAAGAAGTGCTGCCAGTACTTTTTTTCTCATTTCTAGGGTCCTCCTCTGGTCCAGTGATTATTCCCATTTTCCCACTGGCTTAGTATGATATAAAAGATAGTACTATATCACACCGTTTTTGTCAAGCTCAACTGGAAAATCCTGTGAATTTTTATCACTGCATTTCGTTAAAACTTTACGTTTTATTTTACCTGCAGAGGGCAGGGACGTCAAGGAACATTACTCTTCTACGATAGCAATGATATCATCTGCATTGATAACCAGATATTTCTCTCCTTCATATTTAATCTCTGTTCCTGAATATTTACCGTAGATAACACGGTCTCCTGGTTTTACCTGTACAGGTACTTCCTTACCGTCAACGATCTTACCGCCACCTACAGAGATAACCTCTGCCTGCTGTGTCTTCTCCTTGGAGCTCTCCGGAAGTACGATACCGGATGCTGTCTTATCCTCTGTCTCAAAGTATTTCACGATAACTCTGTCTTCAACTGGTTTTAATGCCATTATTATTTCCTTCTTTCTGTATTTATTAGCACTCTTTTGTATTGAGTGCTACTCTTTTCTTATCATACTACAAATCCGGAAATTGTCAAGATATTTACGGTTATTCATCCTTGGCGACTTCAATCGGCTCTGTTTCATAAATAAATTTCACACTTCCGTCCATGTCGCTCTGGCGACTGGTAAAACTGTCATAAGAAACCGCTTCGGATTTCAGTGCTTTGAAGCGGTCGATCACATCTTTCAGGTCCTTGTTTACTGCATCGTCCAGTTTCTTCACACCATCTTTATAAAATTTCTTCTGTCCGTCGCTCAAAGTCTTTGCACCGTCACTGAGCTTGGTAAGTCCTTCCTGTACCTGTCCGCTTGCTTCTTTAAGCTTGTCGCCGCCGCTCTTAAGTGCTCCTACACCAGAGGAAAGAGCCGACGTTCCGCTCTTAAGACTCTGGGTTCCACCTGCAAGAGTTCCAGCTCCTTCTGCAAGCTTGTCTGCTCCACTGTTTAACTGAGCTCCGGAAGAGGAAAGTGCTGCCGCGCCCTGGGTCAGTTTACTGCTGTTAGCAGAAAGTGTCTGGATGCCCTGCTGAAGTTTTGTGATGGCTTCTTTGATCTGTTTGCTGCCTGCTATGAGTGTTTTTTCTGATTTTTTCAGAGAAGCAGCGCCATTTTGCAGGGCTTTTGCGTTCGCATTCTTTTCGCCCTGAACTTCCGTGATGCCTGAAATAATGGTTTTCCCTTTATCAATAATATCTTCTGCGCCTGCCTGAAGGCCACTGCTTCCTTCTTCCAGATTATTTTTGTATGTAGACTGAATCCCGGTGTTATCTTTTACAAGAGAATCTGTATTCTCTTTCAGCTTGCCAAGCTCGCTTTGAATCTCCGGTAACTGACTGCTCAGATCTGTGAACGCTTTTTTCATCTTGGTCATGGTCGCCGAAAGTTTTTTACCTGTACCGGAAAGAGTATTTCCGCTATCTTTGATCTCCTGTCCGCTGCCGGTCAGATTCTGTGCTTCCTGATCCAGCTTACTGATCTCTTCGGCAAGGCTGTCCATAGCTGTGGAAAGTGAATCGGTCGTATTTTGCAGAGTGCTCAGATTTTCTGCCGCTGTCTGACTGTTCTTCGCTGCTGCAACTGATTCTGCGGCAGCTCCTTTCAAAGTATCTGCCACATTTTTCAGCTGGGAGGTATCCGGTTCCTGGCTCTGAATGGAAGAAGTATCTATACTTTCTGCACTGCTGCTGGCTGCCTGCACGGCTCCAAGTGCCGCCTGTACTGCTGCTTTTGTACTTTCATCCATAGTACTGTAGTCAATTCCAGAAAGAGCCGCTTCTGCTACTGAAAGATTATTTTTCACATCGGAAATCCCGGTATCTACCGCAGAAGTATCCGCATTTACTGTCCCCTGGCTGCTGATCCAGTTCTCAACAGCTGCCGACTGGTTATTCATAGTGTCTGCATTTTTCTGCAAAATCTCGGCCGCCGTCTGCGCTGCACCTGCTGCCTGCTGTGAAATATCCGTTTTGTCAGCCGACGCAAGTCTGCTGCTAAGCTTCGCAAGCTTCTCTCCCAGCTGTTCTACATCGGTTATATAGCTTTGTACCTGAACATTATAATCGTAGACAGCTCCTGCATAGGTTTCCATGTCATCGGAAATTGTCTGCAGTGCCTCTCCATCCAGCGCGCTTCCAAGTTCCTGCAGCTGTGTTACCGCTGCCTCAGTATTTTTCAGTGTTTCATCAAGTCCAGGAGCCAGAATATCCAGCCTCTTGAAAAAACTGTCCAGTCCTTTCAGATACTGAATCATTTCCTCGAAAAGCTGGCTGCTTCCATCAATATAGTTTTTCACTCCATCGGTTACGGCAACTGTCCCTTCCACATAGGCGCTGATCCCGTCAGAAAGGCTGCTTCCACCGGAAACATAGCTGGCCACTCCTTTTGTATAGGAATCCACACCTGATGTAATCTGAGATATACTGCTGTTAAGTGTGTCGACACCTGTGATGTACTGTTTTACTCCTGTTGCAAGTGTTCCGGCTCCGGAAGTATAAGTGGAAACTCCCTGTGCAAGCTGAGACGCGCCTGTGCTCAAAGCCACCGCTCCACTTTGCAGGGTTTCCACTCCGTTGTCCAGCTTATCCGCTCCGGAATCAAGAGAAGCAATTCCATCCGCCAATGTTGCAATTCCATCATCAAATTCTTTGTATTTAGTGCTCAGCGTATCCGCACCTTCGTAAAGAGATTTTGTCCCCTTGGAAAGCTTCGATGCTGCTTTTGTCATTTTACTGATGGAATCCTGAAGATCATCAATACTGTCAAGATCATCCAGATCGATCTCATCCAGAACATCCGTCATGGCTACTGTAAAGGATTCACTCATCTCACACTCTGTCACATCAGCCTCTACGGTAACATCCTCCGGAATCTCCACATCTTTCTCAATATCCTTCGAAAGATTCAGGCTTTTTTTCAGTCCCGGCATGGCTATTCCCAGAACAATATTTCTGGAATCGTCCTCCACAACCTTCCCGTTGTCTACCATCACATTGGAAAAATGATCCGTGGAAAGAATCATTCCGGTGATCATCATAAAAGGCGCATATAATTCTGCTGATTTTCCATTGATCTTTCTGGTTGTCTTCTCATTATTCTGGTATGTGATATGAATTTTCAGATGTCCGGATTTTCCTGCCAAATCTTCCGGCTTGACTTCTTTTCCATCTAGTTCATACGTGAAATGCACAGTTACAGGAAGCTCTTTATCAGTTTTTCCTTCATAATGGATATCTTTTCCATCATTTTCCCAGGTGAGTGTATCGCCATTTTGAGTAAAGTCTTCGTCGCCCTTCGTATTCTTGATCTCTGTAAGATCTGAAGCGTCTGCGATCGTAGAACCGGAGGCCTGTCCTGAGTTTTTCAGCCATTCAGAAACAGTGATCTCTTTTACCGTTCCATCTGCATGCGTATTAACGTAAACAGTCTCCTCCTTGCTGATGGCACTGCCATTCCGTTCTGCTGCACCTGTAAGTATACTCGTCCCCATAAGCATCGACATGCCTGCTGCCAGTGCTGCCGCTGATCTTCTTTTTATATTTTTCATACCGGATAACTCCCTCTGTTGTATTTGTTATACTGCTATAACTTTGTTATACAATAACGAGTTAGTCACGTCAATCTTTTTGTAGATGTTTTATCTTTTTTCGTATATTTTTCTCAGAAAAAATCGGCCTTTTCGAAAAAATAAAGCATCTGCTCACGAACGATTTAAAATGTAAGAAATCGCTGTAAGCAGATGCTTATTTATTGCTTAGTTATTGCTTAGTTATTTATGATACGGTTCCCCGCTGATGATCCGGTAACTCCGGTAAATCTGTTCCAGAAGGATCACTCGCATCAGCTGATGCGGAAACGTCATCTTTGAAAAGCTGAGTGCATAATCTGACCTTTTCAGGACTTCTTTTCCAAGGCCAATAGAACCGCCGATCACAAACTGGATGTGGCTGATTCCACGAATTCCCAGCGTATTAATCTTTTCAGCAAATTTCTCAGATGTGAGCTGTTCTCCTGCAATTTCCAGAGTGATCACAAAGGCATCATCCCGGATATATTTCAGAATACGCTCCCCTTCCTTATTCCGGATGGAATCCTCCACAGTCTCACTTGCATTATCCGGTGTTTTTTCATCGGCAGCCTCTATAATCTCAAGCCTGCAATACCGGCTGAGACGCTTGGAATATTCCGCAATGGCATCTCTTAAATATTTTTCTTTAATTTTTCCTACGGTGAGGATGCTTATCTTCATCAGCCGTTCTCCTCCAGATAATTCTCAAATTCTTCCGCTGACATCAGTACCTTTCGAGGCTTGGTACCCTCCTCCGGTCCGACAACACCTGCGTCGCAGAGCTGATCCATGATTCTTGCTGCACGGTTAAAGCCGATTTTGAACATACGCTGGAGCATACCAATGGAAGCTCGTTCTTTCTCTATAATAAACTTACCGGCATCCGTGAAATACACATCCCGGTCACCGCCACCTGCACCTCCAGCTGCACTTGCTGTGTTTACCTGCTTCTCGATAGCAGTATCATAGACAGCACCCTGATTCTTGTCTGATACATATTCTACAACTGCACTGACTTCCTCATCTGAAACAAAAGCTCCCTGCAATCTGGCAGGCTTTTGATATCCCTGCGGATAAAACAGCATATCGCCTTTTCCAAGAAGTTTTTCTGCACCATTCATATCCAGAATTGTTCTGGAATCCACACCGGAAGAAACCGAAAATGCGATTCTGGAAGGCATATTCGCCTTGATCAGACCAGTAATAACGTTAACCGACGGTCTCTGTGTAGCAATGATCAGATGAATACCTGCTGCACGTGCCAGCTGAGCCAGACGGCAGATCGCATCCTCTACTTCACCAGGTGCGACCATCATAAGATCCGCAAGCTCGTCCACAATGATCACGATCTGCGGCATTTTTTCCGGAGCAGTCTCTCCCTCCGGAACTCGCATATTGGCAACCTTCTTATTATATTCTCCAAGATTACGCACTCCGTACTCCGCAAAAGCATTGTAACGGCTTGTCATTTCCGAAACTGCCCAGTTCAGAGCACCTGCTGCTTTCTTCGGGTCTGTAACGACCGGAATGAACAGATGCGGAATACCATTATAAACGCTGAGCTCAACCACCTTCGGGTCAATCATGATCAGACGTACCTCATCCGGCGTTGCCTTATAGAGAATACTGATGATCAGCGTATTGATACAAACAGATTTACCGGAGCCTGTTGCACCGGCAATCAGAAGATGTGGCATCTTAGCAATGTCTGCTACAACTGGCTTTCCTGCGATATCCTTACCCGCTGCAAAGGAAAGCTTGGATTTCGCATTCTTAAATTCTTCAGACTGAAGAAGATCCCTCAGCATAACAGGACTGTTCTCTTTATTCGGAACCTCGATTCCCACAGCAGCCTTACCTGGAATCGGTGCCTCAATACGGATATCCGGAGTTGCCAGATTCAGCTTGATATCATCTGAAAGACCTACAATCTTGCTGACCTTGACTCCCATTTCCGGCTGCAGCTCATATCTTGTTACAGTAGGTCCGCAGCTGACATTTGTAACTGTCACGTTCACACCGAAATTATGCAGTGTTTCCTGCAGCTTCTGGGCTGTTTTTCGAAGATGTGCATCGGAATCACCCTGTGATCTGCCATCACCACGTTTCAGAAGCTTCAGCGGCGGGTACTGATATGGTTTCTTCTCCGGAACTTCCTTCTGGCTGATTTCATGCTGGATATTTTTGATTCCATGCTCAATCTCTGCCTGGGAAGATTTCGGATTTCTTACAGGCTGATGTGCTGATTTCTCTTCCTGCTGAACCGGTGATTCAGTCTTTATATCTGTCGCAGCTCTTCCTGATCCATGTTTCCTGTTTTCATCTACTGCAGCTGATGTTTTTTGCGGAAGGACCTGTTGCATTTCCGGTATATCAGCGTCCTCATAACCATCATAATCGTCTTCCTGAATCTCCTGCATATCCCGCTCAAAATCCGGTACATCCGTTTCGTCTGCTTCTTCCACCGGTTGTGGTGCAGAGCGATGGATCTGAAATTCCAGAGGTTCTTCATGTTCGGGCTGTTTCATCTCTGTCTCGTTCATTTCGCCGGTTATATCTGCGTCTGCCGGAAGCTCTGCTTTTTCTTCATCCAGAAAAGAAGGAAGATTAAATGCTCCCTTACGGTTGGCTTTTACAGCTGCCTGTCTTTCTTTTTCTGTCTTTGCAGTTTTTTTACGAAATTTCTTCTTCCCTGCAGTTTCCGGAATATCTTCTGAAAGGGCAAGCTCTTCCTCCGCAAGTTCTTCCTCCAGCTGGCGAATCTTCTCTGCTCTTCTCTCTGCACGGATCTTCTTACGGAGTTCTTTTTGTTTTTCGCGGTCAGGCTGGCCATCCATATAGGCCTCCCGTCCTTCCTGGAACACATCTGTAATGAAATCCAGTATTTTATTCATAAATCCGAAAAAAGATCTCTGCGTTATAATGATCAGTGACACCATAAGCACCAGCACAATAATCACTGTTCCACCTATTACACCAAAAGCCGAAGCTGTAGAAATACACACAGCGCCGCCAAAAACGCCACCACCGGTATGATACTCTGAGCTTAAGGAATAATAATCCGCAAATGTGGTACTGGGCGTATATCCTTCTGTCAGAAGCTGAAGAAGACCACAGAGAAAAATAAAAAATATGATTCCCGCCAGTATCTTCTTATAAGCAAGAGGATTGGTATTATTCACAAGCAGAAATGCCACGCCTCCAAACAGCACAACTGGGAACAGATACGCACATAATCCCATAATACCAAACGTTATACTGCTGATGGCATTTCCCACAATGCCGCCCATTCCAAATGCACTGATCATCAGGATGATGCAGGCAGCAAGCATTACCAACGTAAGGATCTCGGTCTGAAATCTGTTACCGGCAGGCTGCTGCTTTGATGCAGTCTTTCTTTTTCTTTTTTTTGTTGTTTTTGAAGCTGCCATTGTCAGATTCCTCCCAGTTGATCTTAAATATAGTTTACAGCCAGTACAAGAATTCCGGCTGCAAAGCTGTAAAATGCAAAATAACGCAGTTTAGCCTGATTGACAAGATTAAGCATAAACCGTATTACAAAATATCCTGTAATTCCGGCCACCAGCATTCCCAGTACATATGTAAAACCTTTTCCGACAGTCATGCTTACTGCCGTAAACTCTCCCATTTCTACAAAAAACGCTCCGATCACTGCCGGAATACTCATAAGAAGAGAATACTTCACGGCGAATTTCCTGCTTAGGCCGCAGAAAAGTCCAGCACTCATGGTAAGCCCCAGTCTGGACAAGCCAGGTAATACAGAAACTCCCTGACAGATACCCATCCACATGGCATCTCCATAACCAGCTTCCCTGGTTCCCTTATTTCCATTTATATTACTATAATCCACTACAAGAAGAATCACGCCCGTCAGCAACAAGCCGATCCCGGAAAACATATGCGATGCTGCAGTACGCACAACCAGACGTTTGCACTGATATCCAATCAGCATTGTCGGAATGCATGAAACAAAAAGCAAAGCAGTAAGCTTACGGTAAGTGCCACTTACAATCTTCGCATAGGTAAGATTCTTCCCTGTTCTCCTGTTATAAAAAAATATATTGGCATTTCCGATAAGATCCAGGATCATCCCGATCAGTTCGATTCCAATCTTCTTAATATCCTTTCGAAAAAAAAGTATCAAAGCTGCCATAGTTCCTATATGAAGCATCACTTCAAAAAGTACTCCGGAACCTCTGGTTCCACCAAGAAGCCGCTGTACTGTGCAGAGATGTCCAAAACTGCTGACCGGCAGAAATTCTGTGATGCCCTGCAGGATTCCCAATATGATCGCATGTATTACTGACATAGTTATATTTCCTTTTCTAAAAATTTTTCCAACACATTATAGCATAATTGCAAAGAACTTACAATCCACACTTAACAGAAAAGTCAAACAAATGTTCTTTTTATTAAAATAAAAAACCTCCCGGCCGAGTCTATATGACTACAGCAGCCGGAAGGTCTGTTTATAAACAGATTCTCTTTTTATTTATTTTTCAGATACTCGTCGATACCTCTTGCACCTGCTTTACCGGCACCCATTGCAAGGATTACGGTAGCAGCACCTGTAACTGCATCACCACCGGCATATACGCCGTCTTTGGATGTCTTACCGGTTTCTTCCTCAGCAACGATACATCTTCTCTTATTAATATCAAGACCTTTCGTTGTAGAAGAAATAAGCGGGTTCGGTGAAGTACCAAGGGACATGATAACTGTATCTACATCCATGTCATACTCAGATCCTGGAATCTCAACCGGGCGTCTTCTTCCGGAAGCATCCGGCTCACCAAGCTCCATCTTGATAACCTTCATACCATTTACATGGCCGTTCTCATCCACAAGGATCTCCTTCGGATTAGTAAGAAGATCAAAGATAATGCCCTCTTCTTTTGCGTGATGAACTTCCTCTGCTCGTGCTGGAAGCTCTGCCTCACTTCTTCTGTATACGATATGTACCTCAGCGCCAAGTCTCAGAGCTGTTCTTGCAGCATCCATGGCAACGTTACCGCCACCAACAACTGCAACTTTCTTACCTGCTGCGATCGGTGTATCGTAGGAATCATCAAATGCTTTCATGAGGTTGCTTCTTGTAAGATACTCGTTGGCAGAGAATACACCGCTTGCATTCTCACCCGGAATACCCATAAACATCGGAAGTCCTGCTCCGGAACCAATGAATACAGCCTCAAATCCCTCATCCTCGATCAGCTGATCGATGGTTGTGGATTTACCGATGACAACGTTTGTCTCGAACTTAACACCTAACTCTTTAACTTTCTCGATCTCTTTCTTAACGACTTTCTGTTTCGGAAGACGGAACTCCGGAATACCGTAAACAAGAACACCGCCAAGCTCATGAAGAGCCTCGAATACAGTTACATCGTAGCCAGCTTTTGCAAGGTCACCAGCACAGGTAAGTCCGGAAGGACCAGAACCGATAACTGCAACCTTATGTCCGTTCTTAACTTCTGCTCCGGCAGGTTTGATATCATGCTCAAGTGCATAGTCAGCAACGAATCTCTCAAGTTTACCGATGGAAACAGCCTCGCCTTTCTTACCACGGATACACTGTCCCTCACACTGAGACTCCTGCGGGCATACACGACCACAGATAGCCGGAAGTGCTGATGACTGTCCGATCACCTTGTAGGCTTCTTCAATATTTCCTTCTTTAATGTGTTCAATGAATCCAGGAATGTTAATGGATACCGGGCATCCTTCCACGCATTTCGGTTTCTTACAGCCAAGGCATCTCTGTGCCTCTTCCATTGCTTCTTCCTGATTGTATCCAAGACATACTTCCTCGAAGTTTGTCGCACGTACCTTCGGATCCTGCTCTCTTACAGGAACTTTATTTAACATTTTTGCATCTGCCATTACTTGTCACCTCCGCACTGTCCGCATCCACCGTGGTGGGTATCGCCTTCCTGAAGTTTCAGTAATGCACGTCCCTCCTGGGTCTTGTACATCTGGCTTCTCTTCATAGCCTGATCGAAGTCAACAAGATGTCCGTCGAACTCCGGTCCGTCTACACAGGCAAATTTAATCTCATCACCGACCTGCAGACGACATGCGCCGCACATACCGGTTCCGTCAACCATGATCGGGTTCATGCTGACAATTGTATGGATGCCCAGCTTCTTGGTAAGAAGACAGACGAATTTCATCATGATCATCGGTCCGATTGCAACGCAGACATCATACTGTTTGCCCTCGTTTGTTACAAGATCCTCAAGCGTCTTGGTTACCATACCGGAACGTCCGTAGGAACCATCATCTGTTGTAACATAAAGGTTGGAAACTGATGCAAGCTCTTTCTCAAGGATAACCATATCCTTCGTCTTGGATCCAAGGATAACATCTGCTGTGATGCCATGCTCATGAAGCCATTTAACCTGCGGATAAACAGGTGCTGTACCAACACCACCGGCAACGAATACCATTTTTTTCTTCTTGAGTTCTTCGATATCCTCGTGTACAAACTCAGACGGGCATCCAAGAGGTCCTACGAAGTCACGGAAAGCATCTCCCTCTTTCAGTGCAGCCATCTTAATTGTAGATGCACCAATCTCCTGGAATACGATGGTGATCGTACCTGCCTCGCGATCGTAATCGCAGATAGTGAGTGGAATTCTCTCACCCTTCTCATCAAGTTTCGCAATAATAAATTGTCCTGGCAGACAGTGGCTTGCCACACGTGGTGCATGCACAACCATAAGATGGATCTTAGCTGCCAGCGTTTCAGCTTTTAAAACCTTATACATGGTCTTCCTCCTCGCGCAAATTATAAACCTTTATTAATAATACGCTAAAATTTATCATATGGCAAGGGGAGATTTACAATTTCTGTCGATTTTCTTTATCACATTACAGTGCAACCACGTTAGTCATACATAACTTATAGAAAAAAGAAATCATCTTTTTTCTATAAGTTTATACAGCTTATCCAGTGCCTCGCGGATTCCTCCCACCTCATCGATCAGCCCTTCTTTTACTGCATCTGCCCCTTCCAGCATGGTTCCCACATCTTTGACCAGCTGGGAAGTATCCAGCATCAGTTCCTCCATACGCTCTACCGTGATATGCGAATGTTCTGACACAAAGCCAGTGATCCGGTCCTGAATCTTTTCCATATTACGGTATGTCTGTACTACACCGATAAACATTCCATTCTGGCGTACAGGATGAACCACCATAGTCGCGCTTGGCACAATAAAGGAATAATCTGCGGAAACAGCCAGCGGAACACCAATGGAATGTCCTCCTCCCAGAACCAGGGAAACCGTAGGAATACTTAAAGAGGCAATCATCTCCGCAATAGCCAGCCCTGCTTCCACGTCCCCACCCACTGTATTCAAAAGGATCAGAAGCCCCTCGATTTCTTCGTCATCCTCGATCAGTGCCAGCTTGGGAAGCACATGCTCATATTTCGTGGTTTTGCTATTGGAAGGTGCTGACTCATGACCTTCGATCTCACCGATCACTGTAAGAAGCTCCACCTTATGTTTTCTTGAATTCCCTTCAAGCATTACCTGTCCCATTTCACAGATCTGGCCATTCTGACTGTCCTCCCGGTCCAACTCCTTCTGCTTTTCATTTTCTTTTTTTTCCATATAAAAATACCTCCAGAATCTGAAATTCTGAAGGTATTATATGCAAAAGATCAATTTCTATTCAAAAATCACTCGTCCCAGTTTGTCCATACATCTGTGACATCGTCGTCCTCATCAAGAAGATCCAGTGTTCTGTTAAGATCTTTGATGGCCTGCTCATCAGTAAGTTCTACGTATGTCTGCGGGATCATGGCGATCTGTGCTTCCATAAGTGGAATTCCGGCTTTCTCAAGTGCCTCACGTACTGCACTGAAATCATCTGGTGTAGTAAGGATCTCGAAGCTGTCCTCTTCCTCATTGAAGTCCTCAGCTCCTGCGTCCAGAGCTGTCATCATCAGCTCGTCCGCATCCATTTCACCGCACTCATCCTCAAGTGCTTCCTTATCGATGATGATCTGGCCTTTCTGATCGAACATGAAAGATACGCATCCCTGTGTTCCGATGCTTCCGTTACCTTTGGTAAATGCGTTACGTACATTACCAGCTGTACGGTTCTTGTTATCTGTAAGAGTCTCAACGATGATGGCAACACCATTCGGACCATATCCCTCATATACAGCCTTCTCATAGCTGTCTGCGGAATCTGCGCCTGCTGCCTTCTTGATTCCACGGTCAATGGTATCGTTCGGCATGTTGTTCGCTTTCGCCTTGGCAATGACATCACGAAGCTTGCTGTTGTTTGCAGGATCCGGACCGCCAGCCTTTACTGCCATAACGATCTCACGTCCGATAACTGTAAAGATCTTACCTTTCTTGGCATCGTTTTTCTCTTTCTTATGTTTGATATTGGCAAATTTTGAATGTCCTGACATCTTATCTTCCTCTCCTTGTTCTTACGTTTCACGTATTACAACTCGATTAAATATATCACTTATAGAAGATTTCGTCAAGAATCAGAATATCTGCCTTAAGAAAAACTCCGCTAAAACGTAAGCTCCAGGCTTATCTCAAGGGCATGGTTCACCTTATCCAGCATGGTACCATCCAGATGGCATACCTTATCCTTCAGTCTCCGCTTGTCGATCGTGCGGAGCTGTTCCAGAAGAATTACGGAATCCTTTTCGATCCCGTATGCAGATGCATCGATCTCAATATGTGTCGGCAGCTTTGCCTTGTTCATTTTTGATGTAATGGCCGCGCAGATCACTGTGGGGCTGTGTCGGTTGCCCACATCGTTCTGAATGATCAGTACCGGTCGGATTCCTCCCTGCTCACTTCCCACCACGGGACGCAGATCCGCGTAAAAAATATCCCCTCTTTTTATAACCACACAATTCACACTCCGATTCTGGTCCGGCCTCCCGGCTGTACCAGGAGACTGTAGTCCTTTTTAAGGTTAAGTATTTCCACAATCTCGCTGTGTATACATGCGTGGTAATTTTTTACCCGCTTTCCCTTTCCGGTAAAACAGATATTACCCGATCTGTCCGAGGAATCTGGTCATTATACTTTACTGGAAAAAGCTCTCTTCCTCACCGCATTCCCTACCGTCTTTGATATAAACCCTTGGAACACGCTTGCTGATCTCACAGACAAACTCATAGGAAAATCTTCCGGAAAGATCACCCAGAGTCTCCACACTGATAAACTCATCGCCATCTCTTCCCATCAGTGTCACCTCATCACCAGTCTTCACATCCGGGATATCCGTCACATCCACCATAAACTGATCCATACATACACGACCAAGGATCGGCGCTTTTTTTCCATGGATCAGAACCCAGCCCTTATTGGAAAGCTGTCTCGGGTAGCCGTCTGCATAGCCAACCGGGATCGTTGCCATTCTGGTAAAGCGCTCTGTGACAAAAGTTCCTCCATAGCTGACCTCTGTTCCGCGTTCTACGTTCTTCACATAGGAAACATGGCTCTTTAATTCCATAGCCGGAGTCAGCTTCACCACGTCGCGCTCCACCTCATCAGAAGGATAAATACCGTAAATCGTGATTCCCGCACGCACAACATTTAAGTTTGCCTCCGGAACACGGATGATTCCTGCACTGTTGGAGCAGTGGCGTACCGGAACATGCACGCCTCTTTGTTCCAGAAGGTCCGCAAATCTGAGATATCGGTCAAGCTGTACCAGGGCAGGGGAACGGTCGAACTCATCTGCTCTTGCAAAATGTGTAAACATTCCCTCAATCTCAAGATTCGGGATTTTGGATATCTCCTCGATGCGTACCGCATTCTCCGGAATGTCTGCATAACCGATCCGGGTCATTCCTGTGTCAAGCGCCAGATGAATATGTACATTTTTTCCGATGCGCTCTGCTGCTTTTGCATATTCCACGGCAGTATTCAGATCTGAAATGGTGATCCGGATATCATTGGCAGCCAGCTCCTCGTAATATTCCTCAAAGACAAGCCCCAGGATCAGAACCGGCTTCGTAATGCCTGCATGTCGAAGCTCCAGTGCTTCTTCAGCGGTAGCTGTCGCAAAGCCCCAGATGTAATCGTAATCATGGATCAGTCTGGCAATGGCTCTGGCACCATGTCCATAGCCATCCGCCTTGATCACTGCGATGATCTTCGTTCCTTCCTTGATGTTCCTGTGCATTTCCTCAAAGTTGTGGGCAATGGCATCTAAAGATACCAGTGCTTTGACTCTCTCGTATTTTTTCATAATTTTGACTCCTCTTCACCTATAGCTAAAGCCTGCGGCAGATATTCGATGATATCTCCTGCCAGCATACTGCGCTTTCCTTTTTTCGTGGCTGCAAGATCGCCGCAAAGTCCGTGAAGATAAACACCTAACGCGGCCTTTAAAACCATGGGAGGCTGTTCCTCCGTTTTCAGATACATACATAATACGCCTGCAAGAAGCCCGGAAAGCACATCTCCGCTTCCTGCTGTGGCCATGCCGGAATTGCCGGAAAGATTCAGATAAATATCCTCTCTGCCATCTGTAATAACCGTACATGCGTCTTTCAGTACACAGACAGTGCCGGTTTCTCCGGCATAATCAATGGCAGTTCGGGCAAGTGTTTCCTGAATTTCCCGGATCGTTTTGCCGCAGAGGCGACTCATCTCTCCGATATGCGGAGTCAGAATCACATTCTCACCTAAGAATTCCTTCCACTGAGGATGCGCGGCCAGAAGATTCAGCCCGTCTGCATCCAGCACAAGATACTTCTTTTCGCGGGCAGCTGCCGTGAGAAACCACTGTTCTCTCTCACGGCTCTCCCCGGAAGTTCCAAGTCCCGGTCCGATCACGATCACATCGCACCAGGAAAGAAGCTGTTCATTGGATTCCTCATCAAAACGGGTGCATACCATAGCCTCCGGAAGAAGGATCTGCAATGGGATCCGGTTCTCCTCCACTGTCTGAATCTTCACCATTCCCGCCCCGGCCCGGAGTGCTGCGCTTGCGCTTAAGTAAGCTGCTCCGCACATACCTGCACTTCCGGTAACAAAAAGAATTTTTCCGAAGGTACCTTTATTTCCGCCGGGATCACGCTCCGGAAACAGCTTCAGGTCTTTCTTTTCCAGACAGCGTGCGGATGCCTTCACAGCTTCCTGCTCATAGATCCCGATATCAGCTACCACGATCTTTCCTGCATACAGCCTTCCCGGATAAAAGCAAAGTCCTCTCTTCCGGTATGCGAATGTGACAGTCAGATCTGCGCTGAAAGCAATGCCCATTTCCAGGCCAGTATCTCCGTTAACTCCTGATGGGATGTCTACAGCGATCTTTTTGGCCCGCGCACTGTTCATCTCATGAATGATCTCAGCATATCGTCCCTCGATCGGACGCGCAAGCCCCACACCGAACACGGCATCTACTATAGTAGTATATTCACTCCAGTCCGGGTTATTCACCTCCGGCACATGATAACCGGTGGCGATCTTGTATTGTAAGGTCGTCTCCCGGGTCATTTTTTCTTTGTTTCCGGCCATGTAGAAATCTGCACGAATTCCTTTCAGATGAAAGATCCTGGCAACCGCAATTCCATCACCGCCATTGTTTCCGCTTCCGCAGACAACCAGGATCCGTTCATTCTTTCCAAGGTACTTCTCTGTCTCTTCTACGACCTTCAGTGCTGCCCGCTCCATCAGAACTTCTGATGCCACTCCGATCTTGTGGATTGTGGCACTGTCCAGATTCTTCATTTCCCCGCAGGTAACAAGCTTCTTCATGCTGTTTCTATACCTCCCTCTGTAACAGAGAAAGCTGCCGTCTCCGGCAGCCTCATTCTCTGATTTTACTATTCCACATGCTCCTGCCTGTATTTACTCAGATTATAAGACAGTGTCATCAGACTCTCGGAAAGATGTACGTTCTCCACGATCACATCATCCGGTGTCTCCAGATCAAGATGTGCAAAATTCCAGATAGCCTTAATACCGTTCTCTACCAGAATATCTGCCATTTCTTTGGCCTTATTCTTAGGAAGAGTAAGAATAGCGATCTCCACGTTATTCTCTTTCAGGAAAAACGGAAGCTCACTGAGCATCTGGATCTCCAGTCCGCGGACTGCAATTCCCTCAAGAACAGGGTTTACATCAAAAATTCCTACCAGCTTAAAGCCCCTTTTCTCAAAGTCCACATAATTGGCAAGTGCCTGTCCCAGATTACCTGCACCAAGAATGATCATCGGATGAATCGTATCCAGTCCCAGGATCTTACCGATCTCCGTATAAAGATAATGTACATTATAGCCATACCCCTGCTGACCAAAACCGCCAAAATTATTAAGATCCTGACGGATCTGGGAAGCTGTGGTGTGCATCTTCTTACTTAATTCATTGGAAGAAATACGCTCTACATTGTCTTCCATCAGCTCTCCTAAGTAGCGGTAGTAGCGTGGCAGACGCTTAATCACCGCTTTCGAGATTTGTTTTGTCTCCACGATAGTTTCCCTCCTTATCTTACACTAGGTTAATTATACCGAATTGATATTTTCCTGTCAATTAATCTTGTGACTTATGTACAAATTTCTTCATATTTTTTCAAATATTTGATTTTTTCTTTGAAATCCCCGCGGTTTCCGTTATAATAGGTAGAGGATTTTTCCTGTTTTTTACGAAACAGAGACAGGATCCTTTGTACAGGAGGACAGTTTTTATGATTTTATCATGTCAGAATATATGCAAAGCCTTTGGCGAAAAAGTAATCTTGAACGACGCATCCTTTCATATTGAGGATCGTGAAAAGGCAGCTCTGATCGGCTGCAACGGTGCAGGTAAGACTACACTTCTCCGCATTATCATGCAGGAGATTTCCGCGGATTCCGGTACGGTGGTGCTCGCCCGCGACAAAAATATCGGTTACCTTGCCCAGTATCAGGATATCCACGGGCACCATACCATATACGAGGAGCTTCTTACCACCAAGCAGCACATCATCGATATGGAACGCCGCATCCGCTCCCTGGAGCAGGAAATGAACAACGTTACCGGCGATGACCTGAACCGTCTGATGGAGACCTATACCCGTCTCACCCATCAGTTTGAGCTGGAGAACGGCTATGCTTACAAGAGCGAGCTTACCGGTGTACTGAAAGGTCTGGGATTCACAGAAGAAGACTATGACAAATACATCGAGACTCTTTCCGGAGGCCAGAAGACCCGCGTAGCCCTGGGTAAGATGCTTCTCTCCAAGCCGGACATCCTGCTTCTGGATGAACCTACCAACCACCTGGACATGGAGAGCATTTCCTGGCTTGAGACTTATCTTCTCAATTATCCGGGCGCGGTATTCATCGTATCCCATGACCGTTATTTCCTGGATAAGGTAGTCACCAAGGTGGTAGAGATCGAGGCCGGCCAGACCCGTGTATACAGCGGAAACTATTCAGCTTATGCGCTCAAGAAGGCACAGCTTCGTGATGCACAGTATAAGGCATACCTGAATCAGCAGCGAGATATCAAACACCAGGAGGCTGTGATCGCCAAGCTGAAATCTTTTAACCGTGAGAAATCCATCAAACGCGCTGAGAGCCGTGAGAAGATGCTGGATCGCGTGCAGCGCATTGAGAAGCCGCTGGAGATCCAGGATCGTATGCGTATCTCCCTGGAGCCCCGCGTTTTAAGCGGCAATGATGTTCTCCATGTAGAAGAGCTTTCCAAAGCATTCCCGGGACAGACACTTTTTTCGGATATTTCCTTTGATATCAAGCGCGGAGAACGTGTAGCTCTCATCGGTAACAACGGAACCGGCAAGACTACTATGCTGAAGATCATCAACGGTCTTCTGGAAGCAGATGCAGGTAAATTTTCCCTTGGCTCCAAAGTACAGATCGGCTATTACGACCAGGAACATCACGTTCTTCATATGGATAAGACAATTTTCCAGGAGATTTCCGATACCTATCCGACTCTTACAGAGACTGAGATCCGTAATATGCTTGCAGCCTTTCTGTTTACAGGGGACGATGTATTTAAAGAGATCTCCGCTCTTTCCGGTGGTGAGCGTGGCCGTGTTTCCCTGGCTAAGCTGATGCTCTCGGAAGCCAACTTCCTGATCCTGGATGAGCCTACCAACCATCTGGATATCGCCTCCAAGGAAATCCTGGAAGAAGCCCTGGTAAGCTATACCGGTACAGTACTGTATGTATCCCATGACCGTTATTTTATCAACCAGACCGCTACCAGGATCATGGAACTGACCAATCAGGCAGTTGTAAATTATATCGGCGATTACGATTATTATCTGGAGAAAAAAGAAGAGCTGACCACTGCCTATGCTCCAGGAATTGATTCTCCTGAAGCCCCCCAGGAAGAAAAAGCAGTCTCCGAGAACAAGCTTTCCTGGCAGCAGATGAAAGAAGAACAGGCAAGAAAAAGAAAACGCGAGGCAGAACTCAAAAAAGTCGAAGCCCGCATTGAAGAACTGGAAACAAGAGACCAGGAAATCGATGATACCATGGTTCTTCCGGATGTGTGCACCAACGTGGCAGAATGTACGAAACTCAGCCGCGAAAAAGCCGCAATTGCAGAAGAACTGGAAACACTATATGAGAAATGGGAAGAGCTGGCCTGACGGTCAGCTCTTTTTCCCACTTTCATTCATCGTTTTAATTCTTTCAGAAGAATCTCTTCGAACTGCGGCGCACAGGCAAGGATATCTCCGTTCTTCAGATAAGTCGGCTCCCCACCTTCCCAGGTTCTTACCACACCGCCCGCTTCCCGGACAATGACCGTTCCGGCTGAGTAATCCCAGGGCTTCAGATCCCGTTCAATATAACCATGCTCTCTTCCGCAGGCCACATAGCACATGTCAAGCTCCGCGGAACCTGTACGGCGGAAATCCCCGCATTTCATAAAGATATCATAAAAAATCGGAAAGAGATTCTTCGCCTCGGATTTTGTGTACGGTGTGGAGCCGTAAGAGATTACGGCGTCCCCGAAATTCTCCGTATCCGATACATGGATCTTCCGGTCATTCAGATAAGCGCCCTCGCCTTTTGCTCCGTGAAACAGCTCATCCGTAAACGGGTTATAGACTACTCCGAAAACGATCTCTCCCTTTTCGTAGAGCCCCAGTGCCACGGCACTCATATGAAAATCCAGGATCAGATTGGCAGTTCCGTCGATTGGGTCTAAAATCCAGTAAACACCATCTTTTAAAAGTCCGGTGTTCTCTTTCTCTTCCGCGATCAGCGGAATCTCCGGAAAAGCTTTTCCTAGCTCTTCCTTCAGAAAATTCTGCACAGCCAGATCTACGTTGGTCACATAATTGGCTGCTCCCTTTACCATTACTTCTTCCTTCTGCATTTCTCTTAAGATCAGATCTTTTGTCTGTCTTACAAGTTCGATGACTTTTTTCTGCTGCTGTGCTTCGATCATTTTTTCTCCTCTTTTCCGTAATTTTATCCGATCAGCTTGTGAAGATGCAGTTCAAAGCACACACCGTCGTTGCGGTCTGTCCCTTCCTTAACTGCATCCTGAATGGACGCCGAAATAAAATCCACTGCTATCTGTGCACATTTTTCCATAGGATATCCTTTCACAAGGCCTGCACTGAGCACCGATGCAAAAAGATCACCGGTCCCGGAATAGCTGCCGCCGGATTTCTCCGCAAATATCCAGGAGCTCTTTCCTTTTTCCAGGACAAGATTGCCCATTCGAAGCGGTTCCCCTTCTTCTTTGTGGTCTACACCTGTGATCACTACTGCTGAAAGAGAAAATTTCTCTGCAAGACTGCGCCCGGTCTCCTGGATCCGCACCAGACGCTCTTCTCCGTTTATACTCTGAAATTCCCTCCATTTCTTCTCCATCCCTTCTTTTCCATGAAGGAGAAGAAGTGCCTCCGTGAGATTTGGTGTGATCACATAAGAGCGATTCACCAACTCGCAGAATCTTTCACGAAGTCCCTCTGTATAGATTGGATAGACTTCTCCATCATCCCCCATCACAGGATCTGTAAGGATCAGCGTATCCTTCCCTGCAAATATATCCATAAATTTCAAGATCTGATCCGCCTGTTTCTCATCCGAGAGAAAACCTGTATAGATCCCATCCGGAGAAAATCCCCGTTTCTTCCACTGTTCCATATATAGTTCCATATGCTCCGTGAAATCCTCACAGAAATACGTCTCATAGCCAGTCTGATTACTTAAAACAGCTGTGGGAAACGGACAGGCCTGCACTCCCATAACCGAGATCACCGGAATCGCCGCTGTGAGAGAACATTTGCCCAGTCCGGAAAGATCGTTGATCACTGCTATTTTCTTCATCTTATTTCTCCAGTCTTGAGTTTTTTTCTGTATTATTATAGAATAAACTGTCACGTTAACGCAATCACTTTTGGAAGGAAATTACCATACCAATGTTAAATATATCCGCAGAACACAAAAAAGAGCATCTTTATCTGGAAGTCTATCATTATTACCGGAAGCTGATCATGGAGAACCGGCTTCTCCCGGGAAGCAAAATGCCCTCCCTCAGGAAATGTGCACAGGATCTGAAGCTGAGCCGGACCACTATCGAAACTGCCTATCTCCAGCTGGCAGCCGACGGCTACATTATCGCCAGGGCACAAAGTGGCTATTACGTCACGGATATTGCCAGAAAGCAGCACTCTCTCCCGCACGAAAAACATCCCCAGGACACGGTTCCCTGTATTTACGATTTCGCCTCTTCAGGCGTTGACCGGGAGAGCTTTCGTTTTGACCTGTGGCAGCGCTACATTAAGAGCGCCCTCCGCCAGGATGAGCGCATGCTTTCCTACGGCGAGCCTCAGGGGGAAAAAGATTTCCGGGAAGTTCTCGCAGACTACATCCGGGAACGTCGAAATGTGATCTGTTCCCCTGACGATATCGTAGTCGGCGCGGGTATCCAGAGCCTGCTCCAGATCCTCTGCCCCCTGATCCGCGAGAGAAAGACCGTTTCTTTTCCCACACCTTCTTTTGTACAGGGCAGCACTATCTTTGAAGATCACGGCTTCGAAGTTCATTACCGGGACAAAAACTGTGACGTGATTTATGTATCCCCTGCCCATATGACCAAATGGGGCGAGATCATGCCAGTAAAACGCCGTCTGGAGCTGATCCATCACGCAGAATTATATGATCATCTTATCATCGAGGATGATTTCGAAAACGAATTCGTTTATCTCCAGAAGCCGACTCCTTCTCTTTTCGGACTTGCAGGCGGGGAAAACGTTGTTTATTTCGGCTCCTTTTCCAGGCTGCTGCTGCCTTCCATCCGTCTGAGCTTTATGGTACTTCCGCCTGCTCTCCGGGAGCAGTACGAAAAAAAAGCTGCCTTTTATAATCAGACAGCTTCCAAGGCAGAACAGATTGCTCTTTGTCAGTTTATCCGCGACGGACATCTTCTCTCCCAGACAAGAAAACTCCGCCGTCTCTATTCCCAGAAACTGAAAGCCCTTTCTGCCGCTGTAACGGAAACTTTCGACAAAAACTGCCAGATCAAAACTGGAGCAGCCGGAACCAGCCTTGCCCTCACACTTCCCTGCACACTGACCGGCAAACAGCTGAAAAAAAAGGCACAGGCCAATGGCCTGCGCCTGGAGCTTCTGAAAGAAACCGAAAACGATGTAACGCTGGTTCTTTCCTGCTCTTCCATTCCCATGAATGATTTTCTTCCTGCCTGCCAGCTTCTGAAAGAAGTGCTCGGACAATGACTACTTCCGGCAGACAGAACCTTATAAACGTATGGCAATAACCGGATTTAATCTCTCCGGTTATCGATCATGTACAGAAGTGCATTTACGATACATGCTGCGATATTGCTTCCACCCTTGCGTCCTTTTGCTACAATATACGGAACGTCTGCATGCATGATCAGTTCTTTTGACTGTACCACATTGACGAAGCCTACCGGCACGCCGATGATCAGCTCAGGATTAATCTTGCCTTCCTCGATCAGCTCATAAAGACGTACCAGAGCTGTAGGTGCATTTCCAATAGCAAAGATCAGCTTCTCATCCATCTGAGCTGCTTTATCCATGCTGGCGGTCGCTCTTGTAGTGCCGTTCTTTTTTGCCATGGCAGCTACATCTGTGTCGGACATGAAGCAGTATGCCTCACCACCGTAGCGTGCCAGTGCATGCTTGTTGATGCCGGCTTTTGCCATCTGGGTATCTGTTACAATGCAGGCACCGTTGCGGATGGCTTCCAGTGCTTTCTCCACAGCACCTTCGGAAAAGCAGAGATTTTTGGCATAATCAAAATCTGCGCTGGTATGGATACAGCGTTTTACGATCAGCTCTGTTCCCGGGATCAGCGGAGTATCGCCAAGCTCCTGGGTAATGATCTCAAAGCTTCTTTTTTCGATCTCCATAGGTTTTACATTTTCAAGCTCTACTTTCATTTCTCTTTTTCCTCCGTAATCCCGTTTTCCAGAATCTCATAGATTTTTTTCATATCCATATGTTTTCGTAATTCTGCTGCCAGAATATCATACTGCTGTTCCTTGAATGCCGCAAAATCCACGCCCGTCATGTTCTCCACATCGATGCCTTTTTTCTCGCCGATCACACGAATGATGGCTTCTGCTGATTCTTCCTTGTCAAATACACCGTGGATATAGGTTCCGCACACATTTCCCGCAAAAGCACCTTCTTCTTTCTTTTCGCCGCTGACGCTGTCTGTGATCCTGGTAGCTGTGCCTGCATTTTTCTTCAGGACACTTTCTCCCATATGGATCTCATAACCTTCGATCTCCGCACCGGAAAGAGGTGCAAACACGCCGGAAAGCTCTCCGAAATGTCCCTGCACTCTTGTCCGGGTCTTTTTCTCTGCAAAAACAGTTTCCATGGGAAGAAGTCCCATGCCCTTCATGGAACCGCCGTTTTCCACCCCATGAGGGTCACTTAAGGTCTCACCCAGCATCTGATAACCGCCGCAGACACCAAAGATCAGCTTTCCTCTGGAAGCTTCTTTAAGAACGGCTGCTTCCATGCCACTCTCCCGCATCCAGATCAGATCACCCATAGTATTCTTGGTTCCCGGAAGAATGATCATATCCGGAGAATGCAGATCCCGCGGGTGCTTTACATAACGAAGGGAAACCCCCGGAATACTCTCAAACGGATTGAAATCTGTGAAGTTGGAAATTCTTGGTGTACGGATCACCGCGATATCGATGACGCCAGCCTCCTGCTTCCGGTCAAAACGCTCTGTCAGGCTGTCCTCATCCTCCACCTGGATGTCCAGATAAGGGGCAACACCGACCACCGGAATGCCGCTGCGTTTCTCCAGCATCTCCACGCCAGGGTCCAGAATGGTCTTGTCCCCACGGAATTTATTGATAATAAGACCTTTTACCATGGCCTTCTCATCTTCTTCCAGAAGCTCTACGGTTCCGATCAGCTGTGCAAAAACACCACCCCGGTCAATATCTCCCACAAGAAGGACCGGTGCTTTGGCCATCTTCGCCATTCCCATGTTTACGATATCCTCATCCTTTAAGTTGATCTCTGCCGGGCTTCCTGCACCTTCGATCACGATGATATCATTTTCTGCTGCAAGGGCATTGTAAGCCTTCATCACATCCGGAACCAGTTTTTTCTTATATTTGAAGTAATCCCTGGCACTCATGGTTCCAAGAACCTCGCCGTTTACGATCACCTGGGAACCCACATCATTCGTTGGTTTAAGAAGGATCGGGTTCATAAGAACCGATGGCTTGATCCCGGCTGCCTCTGCCTGCATGACCTGGGCACGGCCCATCTCCAGTCCGTCCTCCGTGATAAAAGAATTCAGTGCCATATTCTGTGATTTAAAGGGAGCCACTTTGTAACCGTCCTGCTTAAAGATCCTGCAAAGTCCTGCGGCCAGCAGACTCTTTCCGGCATTGGACATGGTTCCCTGTACCATTATTGCTTTTGCCATAAAATACCTCCCTCAAGTACTTCGATCAGTTTTACATTCTCTTCATGTGTTTTTACCGCGATCCGGTAAAAGCCCTTCGTAAGCCCCGGATAATTGCTGCAGTCGCGGATCAGGATCCGTTTCCGGAGACAGAAATCAAACAGTTCCTCCGGCCCCTTGAAAAAAATGTAATTGGCCTCTGAGGGAAATACCTGATACCCGATGCGGGTCATCTCCTCCTTCAGCCACTGTGACTCCTGAAAAACTGTCTGACGGCCTTTTTCCACATACTCTGTCTCGGTCAGCGCCTGGATTCCTGCTGCCTGTGCCATAGTGGAAACATTCCATGGCTGAACGCAGAGTTCCATCTTTTCCAGAAGTTTCCGGTTGGAACAAAGTCCGTAGCCCAGCCGCACACCGGCCATTGCATATCGTTTGGTAAATGCTTTCAGGATAAAAAGATTGTTAAACCCGGAAAGTGACCGTTTCAGCGAATATGCTTCCGGCTCTTTTACAAAATCAAGGAAGCATTCATCCACAACAAGAAGGATATCAAGTTTCCTGCACTTCTCCAGGATTTTTTTCAGAAGACGGTGCGAGATCAGCATACCGGTAGGATTGTTTGGGTTGCACAAAAACGCCATATCCAGCCCATTATGAAGAATATCCAGATACTCCTCTCCCAGCACGAAACCGGCATTTTCTGTAAGCATATAATATTCCAGCTCACAGCCGGTACTGTGAAGTGCCTGACCGTATTCTGCAAAAGTCGGTGCCGGGATCAGGGCCTTTTTCGGATTTACCGCACGGCACAGGGTAAAGATCACCTCTGCCGCACCGTTGCCGCAGATCACCTCATCCTTCTGTACACCCTCATATTCCGCGATTTTTTCCCGGAGGATATCGCATCCCACCTGAGGGTACTGGGCAATGTGATCCAGGCTTTTGATAATGGCCTGCTTCACGCTTTCCGGCGTCCCCAGAGGATTCAAGTTCGCAGAAAAATCAAGACAATCCTTATATTTGTATACGTCTCCTCCATGCATGTGTTTTGTCATTGGTCACTCTCCTGTATATTTGTCATAATTCCGTTCAGAGAATCAGCATACGGATTCCTCCACTGATCAGAAGAAATACGATGACTCCCAGTATTGATGCTGCATACATCAGACGATTGGCACGCCGGATATCCTCCGGCTCTACCGGACGGATCGAATCACCAATCGTAGGTTTTTCATATAATTTTCCAAAATAATATGCATTTCCCGCAAGCTGTACATCCAGAGCTCCTGCCATAGCCGCCTCTGTCTGTGCAGAGTTGGGGCTTGCATGATTGCGGCGGTCCCTTAGATAGATCTTCGCTGCGTTTCTGGTATCCATCCCTGTAAAAACAGTTCCTGCCACCATCAGCCACCCTGAGATCCTGGCCGGGATATAGTTGGCCACATCATCAAGCTTCGCTGCCACACGGCCGAAATACAGATATTTATTATTCTTATATCCGAGCATGGAATCCATGGTATTGATGCCCTTGTAAAGAAACATCAGCGGCACGCCTCCGATAGCCATATAAAACATCGGCGCGATCACACCATCCGAAGCATTCTCCGCCACAGTTTCAACTGCCGCCTTTGTCACACCCGTCTCGGTAAGCTCCTTGGTGTCACGACCCACGATCATGGATACTGCATAGCGAGCCTCATCCAGTGTGCCGTTCACCAGCCGGTCATAAACCTTCATGCTCTCATCCTTCAGGGAACGGGTAGCCAGAAGCTGATAGCACCAGAACGCTTCCAGGATAAAACCAGCCCACGGCAGATAACGGTAAAGATAATGCAGCACCAGAAACGGTACTCCGCCGCTGAAAAGACAGATCAGAACTACGATCACAAAACCGCCTGCAAGCTCTCCTCCATGATTTTTCGGAAAAATCTTACGGATCGCTTTTTCCAGCACTGCGATCAGGTTTCCGATGACACAGATCGGATGATAAAGCCATCTCGGATCTCCGATCAGAAGATCCAGTATAAAACCAACAGCAAGTGCCGGCAGACTATATTTCAGCATCTTTTTTCTGCCTCCGTTCTTTTTTGTATTCCAGCGCATTTCCCAGAAAATGTGCCGGAACCTTTGGATTTCCATAATAGTAGAGATGCGGAAATCCTGCTATCAGACGGCCTTCTCTGTGCATGCAGTCCCAGCCCCGGGTGGATGCCGGCTTCGCTGCATGAAAAGCTTCTCCACAGTTTGTAGAATCAAAATAGTGGAACTCATGGGCCGGGATCTCGCCCATACCCGTATCCGTTTTTTCCGTAAGGGTAATATATCCAAAACGGTTCAGCTTCCGTGTGCGGAAGGCTTTTCCAGGAATCACACCGCAGAGCTTCCGGAATTTCCCGTCCATATCCTCCATCTCCTGATGAAGATACATAAAACCGCCACATTCAGCCAGACATGGCATTCCGTCCAGGATAGTCTCCCGGATAGCACTGCACATGGACTGGTTATTCTCAAGAGCTTCTCCGTTTAATTCCGGATAACCGCCACACAACAGCAGCCCGTCAAGATTCTCCGGAAATTCTCTGTCATGGATCGGAGAAAAATGAACAAGCTTTGCTCCCATCTGCTCCAGAAGTGCCAGATTATCTGCATAAAAGAAACAGAAAGCCTCATCATCTGCCACGCCGATCCGCACAGGCTCCTCTGTACGATATCCAAACGCCGGATCTGCGTCTTTTAGATCTTCAGAAGCCGAAAGCTCCGGTGCTTCCCCGGCAAGTTCCAGAATCCCGTCAATATCCAGCGTTTTTTCCAGAACTTCCGAAAGCTTCATAAGACGCGCCTTCAGCTCCGGAATCTCCTCCGGCAGCACCAGACCAAGATGGCGGCTCTCGATAACACAGTCCTCCACCTTCGGCACATAGCCCAGAACCTTCACTGAAAGCTCTTCTTCCAGAAGCTTTTTCATCCGGGGATAAAGCATAGGCGACATCTGGTTAAAGATCACGCCCTGAATATGACTGTCCTTACGGTACTCCAGGAAGCCTTTCACATAAGCAGCCAGGGAAACACTCATTCCTCTGCTGTTGACGATCAGGATCACCGGTGTATCGGTAGCAGAGGCCAGATCATAGGCACTTGCCTTCGTTGTCGTGCCTGCCACGCCGTCATAATATCCCATGACGCCTTCCATCACAGCGATCTCATATCCTGCAGTGTTTTTTGCCAGAAGGTATCTTGTTCTGTCCTCTCCTGTAAAAAAGGTATCCAGGTTCCGGGATTTCGTGCCGATCACACGGCTGTGAAACATTGGATCAATGTAGTCCGGCCCGCATTTAAAAGAAGCCGTCTTTAACCCACGGTTCACCAGTGCCTGCAAAAGCCCACAGGTGATCAGGGTTTTTCCGCTTCCGCTGGCTCCTGCCGCCAGAAGTATTCTTGGAATCTTCACTTAAATTTCCTCCCCTCTTCCGGTACAGGAAATGATATAGATTGGATTTTCTCCCATCATCATATGGTATCTTCCAATAGATTTGGAACGTGCAGCTCCAAGCTGTACGATATCCACATCTGTGAGATCAAAATCCCGGATTGCGTTCATGGCTTCTGTCACGGTTTCCAGAGTGATACAGTTGATCACTATACGGACTTTGGGATTTTTTTCCAGGAGAAGCTTCACGATCGCATTCATGTTTCCTGATGAACCGCCGATAAACGCATGTGTCGGAACCGGAAGCTCTGTCATGGCCTCCGGAGCTGTTCCCGGTACGATGGTAAGATTATCTGCCGCAAATTTCTGTTTATTCTCCTTCAGCAGCGCCAGCGCATCCTCCTTCTTCTCGATGGCATAGACCTCGCCATTCCATGCCCGAAGTGCCATCTCAATAGATACCGAACCGGTACCTGCGCCTACATCGTAGCATACAGAATCTTCCCCAAGACGCAGCTTGGAAAGGGATACCGTCCGCACCTCTTCCTTTGTCATAGGTGCCTTGCCCCTTAAAAATTCCTCGTCACAGATACCGTGAACCGCACTGAAAGCTCTCGTATTCTCATTGTATGCGGTCACAACACTTAAGGCATCACCACGGTATTCCGTGAGATTTGCTGCTTTATCATGAAAGATCTTTTCGTTTTCGTAAGAAAGATTTTCTCCTACATAAAGTGTCACATCACCCATTCCGTAATAAACAAGCTTTGATGCAAGAGCTGCCACCCCGTCTTCTGTTCCCAGAATGGAAAATACCTTCCTGTTATGACGGATCAGCGACACCAGATTGCACTTTCTGCCATGAGCACTGACAATCTTCGCATCATCCCAGGAAAGACCGATCTTTGCCATAAAATATACCACGGATGAGATTCCACAGATTACCTGCACTTCCTCGCCCAGAAGATCCACAAGCTTCTTCGCGCCACTGTAAAAGCCCACATCACCGGAAAGCGCAATGGCAACTGTCCGGTATTCCGGATGCGCTTTGATGTATTCCACGATCCGGTCACTGCGGTATTCATGAAGCACTGCCTGCCCCGGTTTCTGCACAGCATCTGTCATCCGCTTCGCGCCGATCAGAAGCTCCGCTTCATCAAAAGCCTGTTTCCCTTCCAGGGTCAGGGTCTTCTGTGCACCCATGCCGATTCCCACAAGAGAAACCTTCTGCTCCAGTTTGAGATCGAACAGCTTTGCCAGAAAGCCTCTGGCCTCCGGCAGGGAAAGTCCCTCCTCCTTAAGCGGACGTCCGATGATCACAGGTGTCACACCGCAGCGCTGGCAGGCTTCCAGCTTCTCCGGAAAACCTCCCGCAAAGCCGGTATCCTTTGTCACAAGATAGCTGCACTGGAACTGCCTGAGCATAGCTTCGTTGATTTCCGTAGAAAAAGGCCCCTGCATACCGATGAGATGCTTTCCCTCGATTCCAAGCTCTGCACAGGACTTTATCACAGACGGAATAGACAGCACCCTGGCAAAAAGCCGCTCTTTATAATCCGGGATTACTGTGAATTTCGCCAGCTCCTTGCTCCCCGTTGTGAGAAAAATGTTCCCCTCTGTACCGGAGAGAAATTCTGCTGCTGCTTCCGGACTGTCCACATAGACCGCCTGGCCACTTTTTTCCCCTTCCGGGCGCAGTACACGCTGGTAGCGAACTGCGGCATTTTCACAGGCTGTTCGTATATTTTTTGTTACTTCTGCGGCATAGGGATGTGTGGCATCCAGCACGATCTCCGGTGTCTCCTTCCGGAAAAGCTCCTCCATATCCTCTGTTTTCAACCTTCCGGCGCTGACATGAAGGAAATCATTTTTTGTAAGAAGAGAGCCGCCATACTCCGTCGCCGCACAGGCATAGACAGAAATCCGGTTCTCTGAGAGAAACTCGCAGAGTGCATAGCCTTCTGTGGTGCCTGCAAAAACAATGGCTTTATACATTCTTATATCCTCTTGGTGTTACCATCTTGCCGCCGATGTTCTTTGTCTGGGAATTTCCCACAAAAACAGTGGTAAACATATCTACTTCTGTATCACGAAGCTCCTTTAAGGTCATCACCTGTGCAGTCTCGCCGTCTCTTGCGATCTGTGCAACTGTACCGCAGACAGTATCCGGGGATTTGTATTTCATCATCAGGTCGCATGCTTTCTGGAGATAATCCTTACGCTTTCTGCTGGATGGGTTGTACAGGCATACCACAAAATCAGCCTGTGCTGCTGCCAGAAGTCTTGCCTCGATCTTTTCCCACGGTGTGAGAAGGTCACTTAAACTGATCAGGCAGAAATCATGGATCAGCGGTGCACCAAGAACAGCAGCTCCGCCGGTTGCAGCTGTAACGCCCGGAATAATGGTAAGCTCAACATCCGGATAGTTCTCTCCTACTTCATACATCAGTCCTGCCATGCCATAAACACCGGCATCACCGCTGCAGATCATGGAAACTGTTTTTCCTTTATTTGCCTCCTCGAAAGCAAGCACACAGCGGTCTACCTCTTTTTTCATCGGTGTTGTCATGAACTCTTTTCCTGCAAAATATTCCTTTACAAGGTCAACATATACAGTGTATCCGATGATCACATCACTTTCATTTAATGCACGGATCGCCCTTCCTGTCATCTGGTCGTATGCGCCCGGTCCAATTCCCACAACATAAATCTTACTCAAAACGTATCCTCCGATTTCCGGCTGCAAGAGCGGTGGTCACACCGTCCCGGCCTGTTTTTTTTCTGATCAGGGTCCCCTCGCCTGAGGCCAGCACTGCGCTTCGCTCACAGACATTGTCCACACCTGTTATTTTCTTGACAAATTTTGACGGAGTAAATTCTCCTTTTACTGCTTTCAGTTCCTCCTCCGTAAACGTCTGAAACGGAAGTGACCACTCTTTCGCAAGAGCTAAAAGACCCGGCTCTTCCTTTTTCAGATCAATACTTGCAATAGAACACAAAGCTTCTTTATACAAATCTGCTTCTTCCAGACAGTTTTCGGCTGCCTCAAGGATCACGGCTGCCTTTTTTTCCTTACGGCAACCCATTCCAAGAACAGCCACAGGCGGAATTACATGGACGGTATTTGGAAATGGCAGACAGCTCTTGTGAATCGTCACTGCAATACCGGTTTCCGGTCTTTCTGCTGACTGCCCGGTGTATTTCTGCCCGGACATTGAAACCGGTTTTCCGGTGCTGTCACAGAGAACCAGCCCTTCCGGCAGTTCCCCCTCCCACGGAAATTCACTGTAAAAACCGATCTGTTTTCCGGAAAGCAGTGCAGCGGAAGCCTCCTTCGCCGCCTTCATATGAAAAATGGCACACCCATTCTTTTTTGCAAAAACATCGACTGCAAAACGGCTGTGAAGATCTGTAGCAGTAGTTACTACAGGCGTAGCCTTAAGATGTGTGGCACAGCGAAGTGCCAGCTCATTAGCACCTCCAAGATGCCCGGAAAGAAGGGAGATCACAAATTTCCCACATTCATCGATCACAAGAACAGCGGGATCTGTTTTTTTCCCCACAATATAAGGTGCAATACTGCGTACGGCGATCCCGCAGGCACCGATAAAGATCACTCCATCCATTCCGGAATAGAACTGTTCTCCTGCCCACTGTGAGGTGGAAGCAGCCAGAGAATCCGGAAGATACCGGCTCTTTTTTGCCAGCGTTACCATATCCCCTTCTCTTTGCAGTGCCTTTTGAAGTTTTTCTCCTGTCTCCAGCCCTGTCATACTGAAGCAAATCATGGAAATATTCATGTTTTATTTCGTAGCCTCGCGGAATTCTGTTGTAAATCCTGGATCATACAGCTTGGAGCGGTCATAATGTGCGGCATTTACCGCATCTCCTACCAGCATAAGAGCTGTTTTCGTAATGTTGTTCTCTTTTGCTGTCTGTGCCAGAGTTCCTACTGTACAGATAAATTTCTTCTCATCCGGCCAGGTTGCCTTGTAAACGATAGCCGCCGGTGTATCCTCGCGGTATCCGCCTTCAACCAGTCTGCGGCTCAGCTCCTCCAGCATACCGGTACTTAAGAAGATAACCATAGTCGCATTGTGTGCTGCAAAGGACTGGATGCTCTCTTTTGCCGGAACCGGTGTTCTTCCTTCCATTCTTGTGATGATCACACTCTGGGAAATATCCGGAAGTGTGTACTCCAGATTCAGAGCGGAAGCCGCGCCACAGAATGCACTGACTCCAGGACAGGAATCATACGGAATTCCCTTCTCATCCAGAATATCCATCTGCTCACGGATAGCACCATAGATACATGGATCTCCGGTGTGAAGTCGAACCGTCATCTTGCCTTCTGCTTCTGCTCTCTCCATAACGGAAATTACTTCCTCGAGAGTCATTTTTGCACTGTTATGAATAGTGCATACATCCTTGGAATACTCCAGAAGCTGCGAATTTACAAGGGATCCTGCATAGATGATCACATCCGCTTCCTCCAGATACTGTTTTCCTCTTACTGTGATAAGATCCGGTGCTCCCGGACCTGCTCCTACGAAATGTACCATAATCTATTCCTCTGTCCTTTCTTTATTTTCTTTGATAATGATCAGTGAATAATAGCCTGCATCCTCCGGGATTTCTTCTACAGTGCGGAAGATTTTTTCATCCGGCATACCGCAGTTCTCGATCATCATGGCTTCTGCCCCCTGTGCAAGAAGCTCTGCCTTAACATTCTTCATTTTCTTTCCGGCTTTCATGAGAACCTTGGTTCCCGGAAGCTTCAGTGCATCCTCGATCTGATAAGAAGCCGGGATCACATGAAGCGGTTCTGCCTTCTCTACAAGTCCTGTGTTCAGACGTGCGGAAACTGCACAGAAAGATGTGATTCCACAGACGATCTCGGTTTCATATCCCTGAGCCACCAGTCTGTGATGTACATAGAGATATGTGGAATATACTGTCGGATCTCCCAATGTAAGAAATACCACATTTTTCCCCTGATCCAGTACTGCCTTTACTTTGTCTGCGCCTGCATCGTGGTAGCTTTTCAGAACTTGCGGATCCTTTGACATGGGGAAAGGAACTGCAAGGAGTTCTTTTTCGCCAAGCTGTGGATATGCGCCCTCCACGATCTTAAATGCTACGGTATCCTCCGGAACTTCTCCCGGAAGTGCGATCACATCTGCCTCTTTTACAAGACGAAGTGCCTTTAAGGTAAGAAGCTCCGGGTCTCCCGGTCCTACACCTACACCATATAATTTACCTGCCATTTTTCTTTCCTCCTAATATATCTTTTTATACAAAACAGTTATTCTGCTGTATTTTCTTTTTTATTTACTGCTCACCATTCCCCGATTCTCCCTGTTTCTGTATGGCATCGATCAGCTTCCCAGCATCCCGGGTCTGCCCCAGGAATCCATACACATTGGAGAACACCACAGCTCCCAGAAGAATCTGCTCATAGGAACGGTGATCCAGGTAAAACTGAATCTTTTCCATAACGATCGCCATAGTTTCTTTCAGGATTCCATACCTGTCCAGAATCGAAAGCGCATCGTCCGTGGTTCCAGCCTTCAGGATCTCCCGGGCACAGTCAAGTGTGCCACCTGCGCGTATGGCACTGGCACATAAAACTTCCATTCTGCCATCTGCACAGTGGGAATGGGTATTCATGATCCCGGCTGCAACTTTTACAAATTTGCCGATATGGGCTACAAAAAGAACGCCTTTTACGCCCATATCTATTGCCATATCTATAGTCTCTCCTACATAATTGCTGCATTTAATATTGTTTTCAAAGGGGATGGTCATATGCTCCCTGAGATAATCTGCCCCGTAATTGCCCGGTGTCACCAGAATGTAATTTTCTCCCTGGCAGAAGTGTTGTTTCATTTCCACATGGATACTCTCGATCAGCGCCTTTTCACTCATAGGCTCTACGATGCCGCTGGTTCCCAGAATAGAGATTCCTCCCAGGATTCCCAGTCTTGGATTAAATGTTTTTTTTGCGATCTCTTCTCCTTCCGGAACGGAGACGGTCAGTTTCAGAATTCCTTCGTAGTCGTATTCCTGAGCAGCTTCTTCTGCTTCTCTTAAGATCATCGCTTTGGGAACGGGATTGATGGCTGCCTCACCTACCTGCTGGGAAAGACCTGGTTTTGTGACGCGGCCTACACCGACTCCGCCATCCAGAATGATATGGGGAAGGGTGCCGCCCTTTTTTTCATCCTGAGGATGAGGTTCCAGACAAGAAAGTTTTTCTGCTTTTACGTAGACCAGGATGCCGTTAGTGGTGTCCGGGTCGTCGCCTGCGTCTTTCTGTACTGCACAGGAGACGTAGTTTTCTCCTGTGGTGATGTCGTGAAGCTCCAGGGTGAGGGTAATTCCCTTTGGGGTGAGGAGCTGTACCTCGGAGAGTTTTTTGCCGGAGAGCAGCATGCGGACTGCCCCGCGGGCTGCTCCTGCCGCACAGGAACCAGTTGTGTAGCCGTAGCGGAGGCGTTTGTTGTTTTTTATGATGTATTGGTTTTCCAGGCCGTTCATTGGATGGCACCTCCTTTTTTTAATGAGTTTTTTTGTAGGAAAATTTTTTTCTTAATATTATTTTCTGCTTTTTTAAAGCGGGGAAATTCTGCGGGGAGGGGAAGCACTCATAGTTGCGAAGGCCGTTTCCCCTCCCCACACCCCTCCCCTCCGGCCACACCGCTGTGATGCGGTGTTGGATGCTCAACACATTGGAGATGTTGAGGGATTCTTCGCTTTTGGTTGTGTTGCGTTGTGCCGATGTGGTTGTTGGACGAAAGGGTATTGGCTCCGTACGGAAGTGCTGCTTCGCAGCTGTCCTGTTTGTGGTAGGATTCTGCTTTGGTTCCTTAACAGTCAATATTGTCTCTGTGATTACTTTATATCTCGCCAAGTTCAGAGAACAGACCCACGAGCGGGCCGCTTTCTCGTCCGTGTGGTTTGATCGGCTCTGCGTTCCACTTTGAGTAGCGTGGAATACAGGTAGCCTACGATACCTGGCACTGCCGGAACGTTGTTTCAGGCGTGCCCAAGAAGGGGGTGGGTGAGGGGGATCTTCGGGCTTCGCAACTCTGAGATGGTCCCCCTCACGGTTTTGCCCTACGCATTCCCAAACAGTAACATCCATCCAAAAGCTTTGGGATCTTCATAACGGCAATTTTTTAAATTACCTTATGCTCCAGCCACCGGCGGCTGTGGAATCGCCAGGTGAAGATGATTCCGCGGATCGTCCAGTCTGCGAACATTCCGATCCAGACACCCATGGGGCCGAAGCCCATGACTCGGATCAGAAAGACGCAGAGGCAGAATCTGCAAGCCCACATAGTGCAGCAGGAGGTGATCATGGAGAATTTTACATCTCCGGCTGCGCGTAAGCCGTAGCCTGGGACGAATGCCATGGTCCAGACGAGGGGTTTTACGATGGTGATCCAGGTTACCATATGGATACACATGGCTGCACTTGTTTTTTCCATGCCGCCCAGGATGGTAACGGGTCGAGCCAGGGCGTAGACTGTAAGACAGCTTACTATGATGACCACTTCTGCGATCACGCAGAGTTTTTTTATGTAATAGACTGCTTCGTCTTTGCGGCCGGCACCGAGGCACTGGCCTACGATGGTCATCAGGCCGACGCCTACACCGATGGCTGCGATTCCGTTTAGGTTCTCCAGGATGTTGGTCATGGCCTGGGCTGCGATGGCCGCTGTTCCCAAAGTGGATACGGTTGACTGGATCGCAAGCTTTCCAAGCTGAAACATGCTGTTCTCAATTCCGGAGGGAATACCAAGGCCAAGAATACGGCGAATCATAGCCCAGTCCGGACGAATCTTCAGATAATCCCGCACTACGATTGGCTGGCGGTCTTTTCGAAGCTGGTACAGAACTACCACTGCACAGAAGATTCGGGAAACGAGAGTTGAAATCGCTGCGCCTGCAACTCCCATATGGAATACCCAGATCAGGATCGCATTTCCCCCGATGTTCATTACGTTAGAAATCATGGAGATGAGCATCGGCCCTTTTGTGTTATCCTGGGCACGGAAAATCGATGCTGCCGAATCATACGCTGCTATAAATGGAAATGACAATGCCGTATAAAAGAAATAGGTCTCCGAAGCACGCATAACGTCTGCTTCAACTGCTCCGAATATCAGTCGCAGGAGCGGTTTCTGGAAGATCAGGCAGATTGCAGATACAGCCACGGAGATCGCTGTGATGATAAACAGAACCTGTCTGGCTGACATGTTTGCTCTCTCATAATTCTTCTGTCCGATATACTGTGCACATACAATGGCGCCTCCTGCTGCAAGAGCCGAAAAGGCCTGTATCAGAAGCACATTAATGGAATCCACCAGGGATACCGCAGAAAGAGCCGCAGATCCCACATTGCTTACCATCATGGTATCTGCGGTTCCCATTATTGAATTCAATATCTGTTCCAGCACTACCGGAACCAGAAGGTTGCGTATCATCCGGTTCGTAAACATATGCTGCTGTTCCATCTTTTCATCTCCTGCATTATTTTATTAGTTCGTCCGGATATAAATTGTCCGAATTTTATCAATCCTGTATTCTTTGACATTATACCCTTTTCTTGCACTTTTTCCAATATATTTTATGTATTTTTCTCGATTTTTCGGAGTTTTTTTGTGCAAACTATGCAAAAATAATTTTACTGTTTATCATTCATTCCGTCGGATATACCTTCCTGCATCTTTTCTTTTACAGGTTCCGGAACATCGATCAACTTAAAACGATAAAAAATTCCATAAATATAAGTCACACCCCGGATGTCGCCCAGCGCCTTGGGACGATCGACCATAGTACCTTTCTCTTTAATATTGCGATAAGCCATGCGTACAGAACTCCACGCCAGACTTTTGCTGTTCTTTCGCCGGTCGATCCAAAGCTCTTTCGTGTAGATTCCGTTTCTTCCTTTTTTCAGAGTATAAGTAAAATCCAATCCGGAATACGTCTTAAACGAAACTCCCTGAAATGCAATAATACGCTCCCAGAGATCCTCCTCCGAAACTATTTCTTCCATCTGCAATTTCCTCCCTGTCTTTTGTAGGCAAAAATAGTTGTCCAACTTAAAAATAATATTCTCCTGAGATACTGCTAATCGCCACATTTTGTTTCATGATAGCACGAAAACATCCCTCTCACAAGTCCACATTGCGTCCCATATTCCATAAAAAGCTGGCATGTCACTGTCACACCATAGCCCGCAGCCTGTTTTTTTGATGCACAGGAATCATATAATAACTGATTTCGCACCATAACTCACTTTTTTTATTATTGGACACTCTGTATTCAACACATCCTACAGTAGAAAATCTATTTCCCAGATGTTATACTATAATAATCCGTCAGATGAAACATACTCATACTTTGAACGCAGAATCTTATCTGGCACTACAGAAAAAGGAACTTATTTTTATGCAGAGAATCATCACCTACACCATCAAGCCTGAAGATTCAGGAATCCCTATTCTTACTTTTCTTCGAAAAAACGGTTTTTCCAAGCACATACTGACCACCATGAAGCGTGCTGACCATGCCATTCTTCTTAACGGAGAACCGGCTTTTGCAAGGACACTTCTCAACGAACATGATGTTCTACGCATTCTCGTTCCGGAAGAGACCGGTCCGGAGGAACCTATTATTCCTGTAAAAATCCCTCTGAACATTCTCTATGAGGATGAAGACATCCTGGTTTTGAATAAGCCAGCCGACATGCCGGTTCATCCTTCTGCCGGAAACTACGAGAACACACTGGCTAACGGTGTGGCCTGGTATTATAAGCAGCAGGGAAAAACTTTTGTTTACCGCTGCATCAATCGCCTGGACCGTGACACCACCGGTGTTCTTGTTCTGGCTAAAAATCCTTTAAGCGGCGCGCTTCTCTCCGCCCAGATGAAACAGCGCCAGATCCGGCGCACTTATCTCGCGCTCACTGACGGAATCCCTCCGGAAAAGGGGACAATTTCCGCGCCTATCGCAAGAATGGACGACTCTGTAATTACCAGAGAAGTAAACTTCGAAAAAGGAGAAACTGCAGTGACGCATTATGAACGGCTTGCAGTCAGCAACGGCTATTCCCTGGTAGAACTTCATCTGGATACCGGCCGTACACATCAGATCCGTGTGCATATGAAATACATTGGTTGCCCTCTTCCCGGTGATTTTCTCTATCATCCGTTTTTTGACAAAATCAAGCGCCAGGCACTCCATTCTTTTCAGTTGGAATTCACACATCCAATAACCGGAAAACCTTTGTGTTTTCTTGCCCCTGTACCAGAAGATTTCCAAAAGGCATTTTAACCTCTTAATATAAAAAGAAGCCCCGAACAGCTTCCACGCTATCCGGGACTTCCCAACACTCTATTCTTTCTTCTTATCCGCCGAACTTTTCCCAGTGCTCTCACTATCTGCACTATCCGGGCTATCGGCGCTCTCTGTCTTCTGATCCCCCTGCATGATCTTATTCAGCTCCTGGATCATCTCCTCATCCTTCAGCCGGAACTTCACCTCCACACGCCTGGACGCATCCTTATCCACATTACCATCCGCATCCAGAACAGGATCCGCCATAGAATGACCATTTACGGTAAGACAATCCTGCAGCTCCTGAACCTGCGTATCCTTTAAAAAATCCCCCTCAATATTCAAAAGATACTGTGCCACTGCAAGCGACCTCCTCTGAGACAGCTCCAGATTATAGCTGTAGTCTCCATCCGTATCTGTATAACCATCAATAATGATTTCACCCAGATACTTCTTATAGGAATCATTCAAAAGAACCTTACAATATGTCGGCAGTACCATGGACAACGTCCGTTTACCGGAATCCGTCAATTCAGCCTGGTCATAGTCAAACATAACATTTGCATTCAGTGTCAGCGCACCCGTCTGTGAATCAATATCCACATTCAGATTCTTCTTCGCAAATTCCTTTTGCAGCGCTTCTACAACCTCAGCCTTCACACCAATAATCTTATCGATCTGCTGCTGCTGAGACTCCAAAAGCTCCGTTTTCTCATCCAGTGACGACTGCTGTTCTTCCAGCTTCTCTTTCTGGGAAGACAGCTTCTTCTGCTGCTCTTCCAGTTTTTTCTGTTGCTCCTCAAGAGTCTTCTGCTGTTCTTCCAGCGTTTTCTGCTGATTCGTAAGCCGTTCTGCCAGAGACGACAACTCTTTATCCTGGGATTCGATTTTCTCATCCTGGGACTTGATCTGCTCATCCTGGCTCTTCAAAGTCCCCGCCTGTTCATCAAGCGCATTCTGTTTTTCAAGAAGCTCCTCCGTATATTTCTCCTGAAGAGCAATTTTTTCATCCCGCTCCTTCAGGCTGTCATTATAACTCTTCTGCGCCTGAAAAAGAGTCACACACATGATCAGAACAAAAAGAAGCAAAACACCTGCCATCATATCTGAATAGGAACGCCAGATGTTAAATCCTCCATCTTCTGGCCTTCGTTTTTTGTGCATCAATACTTCTCCCCTTTATTGTCTCAACTCAAAAGTCTCCCAACTCTTATTTATTAAAAAAGCCAAAACGCCCTTTCTGAACCACCTTGGTCATCTCACGGATACTTCTCTCGATCTCATCCAGCAGAGCCTCCTGTCTCGCACCCTGACCATCCAGAAGATCCTCCAGACTGTCAAGCTTCTCTTTAAGCTCCTGAGCTCCCGCACCGCTGCCATATCCCCATGGCTGGCCTGCGACCAGATGAATATCCCGATTATTTTTCGCAGTTTTAATCTCAGAAAGCAGTCTGCGTACCTCATCCAGTGTAGCGCTGACCATTTTCTGGCTCTCCGTAAATTCGTTCATCTTAATTTCAAAATTCTCGATCATTTTTTTATCTTCACGGAGAAGCTCTGCACTGATCTTATTCGAATCCGCTGCCGTTTTCATACCTTCAGCCGCACTGTCCACATACTGCCGCATAGACTCATTGCAGGACTTCCACAAAGCAGAAGACTCTTTTTCATTCTCATGCATATGCTCGGCAAGCTTCTCATAATCCCGCTTCTGAAGCTGCTGGATCATCTGATTATCACGCAGGATGCGGTCCGCAGTCTTCATATACTTACTCTGCATCTCATTGATTTCTTTGATTGCATCCTTCATCGCACGTTCCTGCTTCGTGAAAGTTTCACTCAGCTGGCTGCTCATCGTCTTGTAAAGCTCCGATGTGTATTCCGTGTTGTCCTTCTGTGCTTTCTTAAGTTCAGCCAGCGCATCATTAAAATCCTCGAACTGCATCTGGAACGATCCATGCATCTCACTTAAAAATGTGTCCAGAATCTCACGGATCGCATCCTGCTGCCCTTTCGTTACAGACGCAGTAAGCACATCCAATGAATCATTCATCTTCTGAAATGTAGGTGTGATCACCTTCTCAAAGCTGTCCGCCATCTGCACGGAAAACTGTTCTGCCATCTGTTTCATAGCCTCTGTCTGTGTTTTCTGACTGGAAACAAGAAGATTCCAGGATTCATTCTCCGCTGTCGGCAGAACCAGTGCATGAAAACGATCCAGAAAATCCTGCATAGCCTGTGACATGGATGAATAACCGCTCTTCATTCCAAAAGTGTACACCACCGACAGTGCAACACCATAAATCGAGGTAAGAAACGCAACCTTGATTCCATCTACAAGTGCCGATACCGAGCTGGTCATCACCTCATAATCTGTAGGCTGAAAATTCTTCAGCCCCCACACAAGACCGATAAATGTACCAAGGATACCAAGGCTTGTAAAAATATCCGGAGCCATCTCCAGCAGTCTCTTATGAATATGAACATCCACATCTTCAATATTCACAAAATCCTCCACCTCAGCGATTCCCTCTTCTGTCCGGCTGATACTGTCCACAAAATCATCCATTTTTTTGTCCAGATAACGATCACCGAAAATTCCTCTCAGCTGACCGATCTCTTCTTTTCTGGCTCTTCCCGGAAGCTGAAATACCTCTGTGATCTCCGCTGCTCCGTGCTTCAGAGCCGCTGTAAGATTCTCCATCCGATACAAGCCGGCAAAAAGTCCTACAGCATATATGATCACCATAATTCCAAGAAATGTAAAATTATAAAACAATACATTTCCGGAACCCTTACCCACATAAGCAGTAAGAGTAGCTGCTGCCACGGCCACAACCAGAAACAGCACTGTATTCATAAACTTTTTTCCCATGATCTGCCTCCCCTTTTTCTATTTTCGAAAAAAGTTTTCTTTTGTTCCATACTATCATAACATCATTCCCAAAACAACAGAAAAGGACAATTCTCGTCAAAAGAATTGTCCTTTCAGGCACTGATATTTCTCATACTTTTATACGACAGGCTGCATCATCACTGATCAGGATCCTGCGTCCCTGCACACCGACAATCACACCTCCAAGTATCCGGCTGATCACCTGTATGGTCTTTCCCTCACTGACATTGTATTGTCTGATCTGTTCCATCGTTTCCGGCATTCCCGTCATCCATTTAACCGTATAGCTCTCGCCTGCATTTGTCTCATTTAACGACTGCATATGCTCACCTCTTTTTTATGTTTCATACCATTGTAATAGTTTTTCGCTAATTAGTAATATTTAACTTTATTTTTCTGAATTATTTATTTGCTTTATCTATTTTATCTCTCTTTATTCTGATTAGTCAATCATAACCTGTGTATTTTTCACAAATTTCGTGTATAAAAAAGAAACGCAGAACAACCATTTCAGTTCTTCTGCGCTTCTTCTGTTTTTTTATGCGTAAACCCTGTCCTCTTCCAGAAGTGTCGTCTTACCATCCTTCACTTCCACAAGATTGATACAGCAGTTCGGCGGTACTGAACCATGCCAGAAATTCTTCGGATCATGATAGATATTCTGCAATAGTGCACGAACCGCACATCCGTGAGATGCTACCAGGATCGTTTTGTCCGCAAGGGACGGATCTGTTGTTTTTTCTTCCCAGAAATCTTTTGTCCGGGCGATCACATCAAAGATATTCTCACCATTTTCCGGGCGTTTAAAATTCACAGGATCTTTGAAAAATATCTCAATCTGCGGATCAATATAATTCCCTTCAGGATCTCTTACCTTGTCCCCCTCCAGCACTCCGAAATTGATCTCCTGAATACGCTTATCCGGTATGATCGGAATGTCTCTGTTTCCAAGTATACATTCTGCAGTCTGTTTTGCTCTCGACAGCGGGCTGGTAAAACAGATGTCAAATTTTACGTCTTTCAGAGCCTTTCCGGTTTCTTCCGCAAGACGGATGCCCTCCTTTGCAAGAGGAACATCCGCAGCACCCTGAAGCTTTTTCAGCTTATTCCATTCCGTCACACCATGTCTTACGATATAGATCAGCATCAGCTTCTCAGCTCGATTCCAAGTCCGTTCAGGCCATTCATGATCTTCTTCATAACAGCTGAGATCTCATTCTCACCAAGAGTCTTGTCATGAGCACGAAATACAAGAGAATAAGCCATGGACTTGAAGCCTTTCTCGATCTGTGCTCCCTCATAGATATCGAACAGCTGATAGCTCTCCAGGATATTTCCGCCTCTCTGGTCGAAGATTTCTTCGATCTGTCCTGCAAGAACCGCATGAGGAACTACAAGGCTCAGGTCACGTGTTACAGCCGGATATTTTGCGATTCCGGTGTATTTATGGTTGAAGCCTGCGAATTCCAGCACATCCAGGATATCGATCACTGCAATGTATGCTTTTTCTCCGATAGAATAGTTATCTGCAACAGAAGGATGAACCTCTCCGAGATATCCCACAACCTTGCCCTTATAGATCATGTTGGCCTGTCTTCCCGGATGCAGAAACGGCTTGCCGCTCTTCGGATCATAGGTAACTTTTTTCTTCATGCCGATTTTCTCGAAGAACTCCTCGCATACACCCTTCATATCGAAGAAATCGCCTTTTCCGTACATTCCAAGTGTAAACATGGTACGCTCGTCCGGAAGCTCTGTCAGTGGAAGAGACTTTGGAAGATAAATATTTCCAAGTTCGTAAAGACGAACATCTTTGTTACGTCTGTTATAGTTTGTGGAAAGAGATGCCAGCATACCGTTCAGTGTGCTTGTACGCATGATACTGTAATCCTCGCCAAGCGGATTGCTGATGGTGATGCCTTTGCGAAGCTCGCTGTCCTCAGGAATGCAAAGCTTGTCAAAAACCTTCGGGCTTTCGAAAGAATAGGACATTCCCTCAGAAAATCCACAATACTCAGCGATATCCCTTGCAACTTCCTGGATGCGAAGCTTGAACGGAAGCTTACCTGTAGTAGCCTCTCCTGTAGGAAGTGTCATCGGGATCTTATCATAGCCGTAGAATCTCGCAACCTCCTCTGCAACATCTGCATTGCAGTGAATATCCTGACGGAAAGTAGGCGCAACGATCTCATCTGTTTTCTCATCATAGGCCAGCTCTACACGTCCAAGATAACCGATCATATCTTCTTTTGTGATGTCTGTTCCAAGAAGCTTGTTGATCTTCTCCGGCTCAAATTTTACTCTGGATGGCTCTCTTGTCTCATTGCAGATATCAACCATTCCTCCGACTACCTCACCAGCACCAAGCTCTTCCATCAGCTGGCATGCACGGTCGATTGCAGCCTGGGCATTATTCGGGTCAAGACCCTTCTCGAATTTACCGGAAGCATCGGTACGAAGTCCGATTCTCTTGGAAGAAAGACGGATGCTTGTTCCATCGAAGCATGCAGCCTCAAAAAGAACTGTTTTTACATCATCTGTGATCATGGAATTCTCACCACCCATGATACCGGCAATGCCAACTGCTTTTTCACCATCGCAGATCATCAGAACGTTCTCATCCATGGTACGCTCCTGACCATCCAGTGTGACAAATTTCTCATCTTTTCCTGCACGGCGTACAACGATCTCTTTGTTTGCGATGGTATCCAGATCATATGCATGCATCGGCTGACCGAACTCTTCCATTACATAGTTTGTAATGTCTACCAGATTGTTGATCGGGCGGATTCCGTTGGAAGCCAGACATCTCTGCATCCATTTCGGAGACGGACCGATCTTCACATTTTTTACAACTCTTGCACAGTAACGTGGGCAGAGCTGAGGATCTTCTACAGTAACCTTTACGTAGTCAGAAGCCTTCTCATCATTTCCCTTGACCTCTACAACAGGCGGACAGAATTTCTTCTGGAAAGTTGCTGCAGCCTCTCTTGCAATTCCAAGAACTCCATAGCAGTCTACACGGTTGGAAGTGATCTCATACTCAAATACCACATCGTCAAGACCAAGTGCCTTGATCGCACTCTCGCCTACAACTGCATCTTCCGGAAAAATATAGATACCGTACTCCGGTGCCTCCGGGTACATTTCTCTTGTGCTTCCAAGCTCTTCAATGGAACACATCATTCCACAGGACTCAACACCGCGAAGTTTGCCTTTTTTGATCTTGATTCCGCCAGAAGTCATTTTTCCGTCATGACCACCTGCAACACGTCCACCATCAAGAACTACCGGAACCTTATCTCCCTCTTTTACATTAGGTGCACCTGTTACGATCTGTACGCTCTCTGTTCCGATATTCACCTGGCAGATGATCAGCTTGTCTGCATCCGGATGCTTCTCGATCTTGTCGATCTGACCGATCACGATCTTGTCAAGATCTGCATCCAGCTCTGTAAAGCCCTCTACCTTTGTGCCTGTTAAAGTCATGGCATCTGTATATTCCTGTGCCGTTACATCCAGATCCGGCACATATTTTTTAATCCAAGATAATGAAGTATTCATTTTGGTTGTCCCTTCTTTTTTCTATATTTAACTGAAAATCCAAAATCTGCCTTCTGGCTCTTTTAGAACTGTTTCAGGAATCTGCTGTCATTCTCATACAGAAGACGCATATCATCGATCTCGTATTTCAGAAGTGCAATACGCTCCAGACCTACACCAAAAGCAAATCCAGTATACTCATCCGGATCGATTCCACACATACGGAGAACGTTCGGATGAACCATACCACAGCCGAGAATTTCGATCCAGCCGGATCCTTTACAGAAGCGGCAACCCTTTCCGCCACATTTGAAGCAGGATACATCTACCTCAGCGCTCGGCTCTGTAAACGGGAAATGATGTGGACGGAATTTTGTCTTTGTCTCCGGTCCGAAGAGTTCTTTTGCGAACTCCTGAAGAGTACCCTTAAGATCTGCAAATGTAACATTCTTATCAATAACAAGACCTTCGATCTGATGGAAGGAAGGAGAATGTGTTGCATCCACCTCGTCAGAACGGAATACACGTCCCGGTGCGATCATACGGATCGGCAGCTTGCCTTTTTCCATTTCACGGGCCTGAACCGGTGAAGTCTGGGAACGAAGCAGAATGGAATCGTTGATAAAGAAGGTATCCTGCTCATCTCTTGCCGGATGATTCTCAGGAATATTCAGTTTTGTGAAGTTATAGTCTGCATACTCAACCTCAGGTCCTTCAACAACTTCATAGCCCATTCCAATGAAGATACGTTCAACTTCTTCCAGAGCGATAGTGTTCGGATGACGATGACCGATCTTTGCCTTCTTTGCAGGAAGTGTTACATCGATAACCTCAGCCTTCATCTTCTCCTCACGGACTTTTTCCTCAAACTCTTTCCTGGAAGTTTCCAGAAGCTCCTCAATTTTTGCTCTTGTCTCATTAACAAGCTGACCAACCTTCGGACGCTCCTCTGGAGCAACATCTTTCATACCTTTTAAGATTGCTGTAAGCTCACCTTTTTTTCCAAGATATGCAACACGCACATCATTCAGCTTATCCAGGCCCTCGGATTCCTCGATCCGTTTTCTGGCGTTCTCAGCCAGTTCCTGAAGTCTTTCTTTCATATCCATGGTCTATTTCTCCTTTAATATAAATGATCAATGATACGCCGCTATCCATCTTCCGCCGAAGCAAAAATGGGCAATAAAAAAACCGTCCCTTATAAAAGGGACGGAATATCCGCGGTACCACCCAGTTTCCCATGAAAGATCACGGGCACTTCTGTCTGCTTAACGCGCAGCATACGTCATCTCCTACTGTTATTTCAGAGAGGAAGCTCCGGTGGGAAACTCAAGAATTATCTGAACCCGGGGAAGCTTACAGCCGGTGACTTCCCTTCTCTGTGAGAAAATAATCCTCTCTAACACCTTCACAGCTTTTTCTGTCTTTTAATACTATGCCACAAGGTCCGCTTTCTGTCAAGCGCAAAGTCTGTAAAGTCATGATTCTTTGGAGCTGTTTTTTTCATTTTCTTTTCTGGTGAGCAGAGTTTTTACTGATTTCTGCGCCCGCCGGAATTCATTTTCGAAGTATGCGTTGATCTCCGCCCCGTACAGGATCAGATTCATACACACATACAGCCACAGCATAACCATGATCAAAGCCGTCAGACTTCCATACATATTTCCAAAATTCGGAAAAAATTCAAAATACAGAGAGAATCCGTAGGAAAAAATAAGCCAGCCTACTGCAATGATAAACGCTCCCGGAAGCTGGCTCTTAAACGTTGCCTTTCTGTTGGGAAGCACCTTATAAAGCACAAGAAAAACCACAAAAAGCACTGCAAATACCAGCAGAGTTCTCGCCCCCATGAGCTTTCCAAGAAGTCTTCCCAGAATCGGTATTGTCCTCTGTGCCGCAATCTGAATACGGTTTCCTAGGACAAGCATCAACAGGGTGACAATAATCGCCAGCACAAATAACAGCATATAAAAAACCGAATAAATACGGTTCGTCAGCCAGTTTCGTGTCTCCTTCACATGGTAGATCGTGTTGAGACCGTTGATTATGGCCTGCATACCTTTTCCTGACGCCCAGAGTGCCATCAGAGCGGATAATGGCACAATTGCCGTGCTTCTCTTATATACCTCAACTACAATACTCAGCACAAAGGTCTGAAGATTCCCGGGCACAAAACCTATGATCGCGTCACGGACAACATTGTAGCTTAGCGGTGTGTAACGGATCAATGTTGTAAGAAACAATACAAACGGAATAAATGACATGATCAGAAAGTACGCAGCCTGAGCGGCATATGCACTTACATGATCTCCATTTGCTCTCTTCACAAATCCCAGCATGAGCTGAATCAGGTTTCGTTTTTTCTTCTCTTCGTCCATGCTGACCCCCTCGAGTTTCTTTTTTACCAGGAAAAGCGCTCAAATCCGATCTTATCCTGGATCTCTGGAAAAGGCTTCACGGCCGGCTGCAATTTCTTATGCTCACCGATCATCTTCTCCATCCATAACATATGATACCAGCGGTTAAATTTGTAGCCGCATCTGTGGAATTCTCCCACTCTCTTGTATCCGAAATGCCTATGAAAATCCACACTGGCATTGGTAAGATATTCATCCTCTTTTTGAGGAACAGCAATGCAGGCATTCAGATTCAGAATTCCCATCTCCGCCAGCAGGCTCTCCAGCGCGCGGTAAAGCCTTCCACCGGCGCCGTTTCCTCTTCTGTCATGTTTCACATAGATGGACATCTCTGCACACCAGCCATAGGCAGCTCTCGGATGAAACGCCGAACCATAGGCATAACCCAGGATCTCACCATTTTCTTCCGCCACAATATAGGGATATTTTTTCTGGATGTCACGAATGCGCCTAGTAAATTCCTCCACGGACGGTGTCTCATATTCAAATGTGACCGCCGTTTTCTCAACGTAATAGGAATAGATCTCTACAAGTGCTGCCGCATCCTTCTCTTCTGCCACACGTATCTGCATTACTGTTCATACCTCTGTTTCTTCTTGCCACATTCTTGATCACACATCGCAGCTGTTTATTTTGTAAAAAAACGATAGATCGTCTCAGAGCTGTACTCCTCACCCGGTCGCAGAATCGGTGAATGGAATTCATCCACATTTACTGCATTCGGCTCAACCTGTGTCTCCAGGCAGAAGCCGTAACGGTCATGATAAACATGTCCATTCTTGCCTTTCTCTTCTCCGATAAAGTTACCGGCATAAAACTGTACACACGGACAGTCTGAGGAAACTTCCATTCCGATGCCCGACTCTTTGCAGTAGGCACTGGCAATGGAGCGCACATTTCCCTTTGCATAATTGTCTGTCACATAATTGTGGTCGTATCCGCCTGTAAACTTCAGCTGCTCAAAATCTGCCTCAATATCTCTGCCGATCGTCTTCGGGCTGTTGAAATCCATCGGGGTTCCCTCAACCAGCGCATATTCTCCTGTCGGAATCGCCTGGCTGTCTCTCACAGGTGTAAAATATTTCGCATGAATACATACCTCCTGGTCCAGCACATTGCCGCTTCCCTCACCCTCCAGATTAAAGTAGGAATGATTCGTCATATTGGCAACTGTCGCTGCATCAGAACGACCTCTGTAAAGGATCTTCAGCTCGTTCTCTTCCGTAAATTCATATTTCACGATAACTGAAAATTCTCCCGGGAATCCGTTCTCTCCATCCGGGCTGATGCGGAAGAAGTCCACACTGTTCTGTCCCTCGGAGATTTCTTTCACTTCCCAGAGCTTCTTCTCAAAACCATTCGGGCCACTGTGAAGATTGTTATGGTTCTCATTCTCTGTGAGGACTACTTCTTTATCGTCAATAAAAAATCTGGAATTCTCGATACGATTACCGCTTCTTCCAATGATCGCCCCGAAAAAGCATCCGTTCACTTCGTAACTCTGGATATCGTCATACCCCAGAACTACATCCCTCAGTTCTCCGTTCTTATCCGGAACACATACTTTAACCAGGATCGCCCCATACTGAAGAACCTCCACGTACGCGCCGGACTTGTTCTCAAGATGATAGATTTTTACTTCCTCCCCAGTAGGAAGTGTTCCAAATTTTCTCACTGAAACACCCATAATACCAATACCTCCCATATATGAAAAAAGAGCCATCAAGCGGCTCTATGTCTTTAACCGATTAATCCCGGGATGCCGTTCCCTTATTTTTGACGCCTAGCGGATGCTAGGTGGGTATCCTCAACAGTGTCTTCTGCCTACCACGACGAGAGGTCTGACATCCAACCTGCGATCTTGGATTCCCAAAATGTCAATGTAGGTTCAAAAAGAAAAGGGGGATCGAACATTCCAGGATTCGGTTTTCGTTGTGTTTATTATAAACCAGTATTTGTGCTTTTTCAACAGAAAATACACATTCTTAATGAATTTTATTATTTAATGTTAAGAATATCTCTTACCGCATCCGGCATATCCGGTGCATCCACAACTCTGTCATGAAGTACAGGTGCTGTACGGATCTCCTCAACTGCACGCGGAACCGGAACACCTGAAAGGCTGGAAAGTGCATCCACAAGCCCGAAATCATCCAGTTCTTTATGGTCCTCCCCAAGAGCCTCCATAACACTTCTTGTAAATTTGTACGGGCTTGCAGTAGAAGCAATGACAGTCGGTATGTGATCCTCTGTCTCACCTACATATTTCTTATATACGCCTGCTGCAACTGCAGTATGCGTATCGATGACATAATTGCTGTTCTTATATGTCTCACTGATCGCCTGTGCAGTCTCTTCCTCACTGCAGAAATTACCATAAAAATCGCCAAGCTGTGCTTTCATATCCTCTGTGATCGTGTACTCGCCACCCTCACTTAAGGATTTCATAAGCTCAGCGCATTTCTCTGCATTCTCTCCTGTAAGACGATAGATCAGACGCTCCAGGTTACTGGAGATCAGGATATCCATGGATGGAGATGTTGTGAGGATAAAGTCACGCTTTCTGTCGTAGGTTCCTGTACGGAAGAAATCATAGAGAACACGGTTCTCATTGGAAGCACAGATCAGCTTATGGATCGGAAGTCCCATCTGTTTCGCATAATATGCAGCAAGAATATTTCCGAAGTTTCCTGTAGGAACAACTACATTGATCTCCTGACCATCCTTAATCTTACCATCACGAACCAGCGTTGCGTAAGCATATACATAGTATACAATCTGCGGAACAAGACGACCGATGTTGATGGAGTTCGCAGAAGAGAACTGGAAACCTGCCTTATCAAGCTCAGAAGCCATCTCACGATCATTGAACATCTTCTTGACTGCTGTCTGGGCGTCATCAAAGTTTCCTGTGATGCCCACAACATAAGTGTTAGCACCCTTCTGTGTTACCATCTGTTTCTCCTGGATCGGGCTGACACCATGCTTCGGGTAAAATACGATGATCTTCGTTCCCGGTACATCTGCAAAGCCTGCCATGGCAGCCTTACCTGTGTCTCCGGAGGTTGCAGTAAGGATAACGATCTCGTTCTTAACATCGTTCTTCTTCGCTGCTGTTGTCATCAGATGCGGAAGAATGGAAAGTGCCATATCCTTGAACGCGATCGTAGCACCGTGGAACAGCTCCAGGAAATAAGCTCCGTCTGCCTCATGAAGCGGTGCGATTTTCTCTGTGTCAAACTTGCTGTCATATGCCTTACGGATACAGTCCTTAAGCTCTTCCTCTGTAAAATCTGTAAGGAAACGGCTCATTACCTCATAAGCTGTCTCCTGGTAAGTCATCTGTGCCAGCTTCTCCATTGATACATCCAGCTTGGGAATGCTGTCAGGCACGAACAGTCCGCCGTCCTCAGAAAGGCCTTTCAGTATGGCCATAGACGCTGTAACTGCCTGCTCTTTTCCTCTGGTGCTCTTGTACAATACCTGCATTGGTGTTCCGCCTTTCTATTGTAAAATATTTGTTTTCTTTTCAACGTTATCACATTATAGCATGGAATTATGGAAAATGCCACCACTTTAAAAAAAACCTCAAATTGTTTTTCTCAAAAAACAAAGCGCCGGCATCCTCGCAGACACCGGCATTTTTTCTGTACGGCATTCACACAGTTTATTTGTATGTATAAAACTCGTGGACTCCATATTTGAAAAGCTTCTTAAGATCTTTTTCAAACCATTTCACATTATGCGCTTCCGCTGCGGATTTCTGAATAAAAAACAGGGCACCCTCTGAGTAATCTGTTCCTTTCAGTGCCTGCTTCACAGCCTCTCTCGTTTCGTCAGAAACCGTAACCTCATTAATCCTTCCGTCGTAAGTCGGGGAAAACTGCGGAACTCCGTCACTGTTATCCCAAACGACCTCCGTTACTGTATTAGGAAAATCTTCGCTCTTTACACGATTCATGATCACATTAGCTACAAGAACACGTCCCTTGATGTCCTCGCTGCCGGCTTCTGCTTCCACGATACGCAGCAATGTGGCATAATCTTCGTCAGACATCAGCGTGGGATTTTCGGCAAGTGTGATGGATCTCGCATCCAGCTCATTGACTTTATTCTCCATAGAGGAACTTACGTTGAGATCTGCAGTGGTATTTTTTACTTTTTTTACTCTCTGTCCCACGATCACCTGCTCACATGAGCTGCCGATCCTGGTAACTGTACTGCCAGATGACGGCGCCTCTGAAACCCCGGAAACAACACCTGCAATCCCGGTAGGAACTGCCACTTCCTCATCGGAATCCATTTTTCCGGAAGAAGCAGCATAAACCTTGCCATTGCCACTTACTGGTAATATTTTTGTCCCCACAGAAATAACCATCGCCAGAACTGCACACATAGTCAGCACTGCAAAGCCGCGCACGGAATTCCCCTTGTTTTTTTCATTTTTACGTTCGTCCTGCTCCGCAGCTGATTCACGTAAATCTTCTTTAACTTCCATACTCTCATTCCTTGCGTTAAATTTTCTGTAATGTCCCGTGATTCATCTGGTTCAGAAACGATAGCCCCTTCGTTATCTGTTTCCAAAAAAATACGAATCATTACGTTTTTTTTTCTTTCATTACATTATTTGTAACATTTCTGTAATGTATGGGAAAATTATATTTAATAAAGTCCTATATGTCAAGCTTTTTTAGCCATTTTCATCCTTAATAGGGGTATTTATGAGTTATCCACACGCATTCCACATTCATTCCACACAAAATCATACAGTTGTCCTCATAATTATCCACACAATACCGCTATCCGACTGTCCATAAAAAAGAGCAGGCAGCCTCTGTTTTTCGTAAGATTCCTGATCTTATTTACAAAAAACGTACCTCTGCCTGCTCTCTGATTTCCTTTTCAGAACAGTTTTTTCTGTTGTTTTTACAGCTCTGATTATAATGTTATGTGCTTATCCCGTCAAGATTTTTCGGTCGGGCATAAACGACAGTTTTCTTAATTTATCGGTTATTGATCGCAGTTACCAGCGCATCAATGGATGCACGGATGATATCCGGGTCAACACCTGCACCCCATGCAAGAGTTCCGTCCGGTTTGCGGATTCCCACATAGGCGATCGCCTTAGAAGTAGAGCTCTGCTCCAGCGCATGCTCCTGATAAGTCTCCAGTGTATATTTCAGTTCATAAGCCTTCTTCAGCGCATTACTTACTGCGTCCAGACGACCGTTTCCGGCAGCCTCTGTAACAACAGTTTTTCCACGGAAAGCAGAAGTAACCTGTGTCACAATACCGCCATCTTTCTGCTGGAAATGAACCTCATTGATGCTGTACGGCTCAACCACATTCTCGAAAGTAGATTTAAACAGGCTGAAGATCTCATCCGGATGAAGCTCCTTATGCTTGTGATCGGAAACAGCCTTTGCAGCATATCCCATAGCCTCGCGCATTTTTGGCGGAAGGTTCAGACCGAATTTCGTCTCAAGGATATAACCTACGCCACCTTTTCCGGACTGGCTGTTGATACGGATAACATCTGCATCATAGTTTCTTCCAACGTCTGTCGGGTCGATTGGCAGATATGGCACTGTCCAGTGCTCAAGATCACCATTCTCTCTCCAGTGCATACCTTTTGCGATTGCATCCTGGTGGGAGCCTGAGAAAGCAGCAAATACAAGAGCACCGCTGTACGGACTTCTCTCATAAACCTGCATGCCTGTACATTTCTCATAAACCTCGCAAATATGCGGCATATCAGAAAAATCGATCTTCGGGTCAACACCCTGGGAATACATATTCATACCAAGCGTTACGATATCTACGTTACCGGTACGTTCTCCGTTTCCGAACAGAGTTCCCTCAATTCTGTCCGCGCCTGCCAGAAGTCCCATCTCGGAATCTGCGACACCACATCCACGGTCATTATGCGGATGCAGGGAAACGATAACATTTTCACGGTATTTCAGATTGTCACACATATATTCAACCTGGCTTGCATATACATGCGGCATGGAATGCTCAACAGTTACCGGCAGATTGATGATTGCCTTGTTATCTGCAGTCGGTTTCCATACATCAAGAACTGCGTTGCAGACTTCAAGCGCATATTCCGGCTCTGTTCCTGTGAAGCTCTCCGGGCTGTACTCAAACTGGAAATTACCCTCTGTCTCATCTGCAAGCTTTTTCAGAAGTGCGGCACCATCCACTGCAATCTTTAAGATCTCTTCTTTGGACTTCTTGAATACCTGTTCTCTCTGGGAGACAGATGTAGAATTGTATACATGCACGATTGCTTTCGGAGCACCCTTGACAGCCTCAAAAGTTTTTCGGATGATATGTTCTCTTGCCTGAGTCAGAACCTGGATCGTTACGTCCTCCGGGATCAGATTCTGCTCAATCAGGGTACGAAGGAACTCATACTCTGTCTCAGAAGCAGCCGGGAAGCCTACCTCGATCTCTTTGAAACCGATCTTTACCAGAAGCTTGAAGAACTCTACCTTCTGCTCAAGACTCATCGGGATCACAAGTGCCTGGTTTCCATCACGAAGGTCTACAGAGCACCAGATCGGGGCCTTATCTACATATTCCTTCTCCGCCCATTTCATACATTTCACCGGCGGCATGTAATACTGACGTTTGTACTTAGATGGTGTCATCATTTTTGTTTTCCTCCATTTTCTGTTTCCATTAATCTTTTGATTTTAATTTTTCGCATAAAAAAATCTTCCGACTCTGCAATTCTGCAAGAGACGAAAGACAACTGCTGTCCTACGCGGTACCACTCTTATTTCATGAATAAAAATTCATACACTCAACAGATACGGAATGCCAACAACATCCTTATATCCTCTCCGGGTAACGGCGGACACCGTCTGCGTCTACTCTCCATATAAAAAAGATTTCGGGCAGATGCTCCGAGGCGAGTTCCACAAATCTCTTCCGCTGCTTCTCACCGACCAGCAGCTCTCTGTGCTCCGTTCGCTGTGTACTATTCCTCATCCAAGCATTTCTCTTTCTAAAACTGGTATTAGGGTACCACGTTATTCCGGATTTGTCAATGTCAAATTACTCAATACATTCTTAGCTTTTCCGCAGCAATTACTCCCAGTTTCTTCCTGATACCATATATTTCCTGTATTTTGCAGGCGTCGTCCCTGTAAACTTCTTAAATATCCGGATAAAATAGCTCTGGTTTGCAAAACAGAGATATTCTCCGATCTGAGACGCAGTATATTCAGAATAGGAAAGCATGCTGCGGGCCGCTTCAATTCGTTCTTTTTGAATATAGTCTACAATCGACATTCCTGTTTCCTGCCGGAACAGCCTGGAAAGATAGCAGGCACTGATCCCTGCTGCCCGGCCTACATCCTCCAGTGTAATCGGATTATGCAGATGCAGATGAATGTATTTCACTGCCCTGTCGATTGCCCTGCTGTAATGAGGTCTCCCATACTTCCGGACCTCCCTGGCAAACCGAAGCGCCGCCTGCATGGTGAGCTCTTTTACCGCAACCTGATCCGCGCATTCCTCTACCGTCTGAATATAGCCATCACTGAGCGAATATGCCGTTTCTTCCGGTACTCCGCCTTCAATAGCTGCACGGGTATCCAGCGTAATTCCTGCGATAAACATGTTTTTACTGTTGCGTAGCTGGTCTTTCGAAAGAATACCTGGCATCCCATCCGGTTCCTGCTGTATAACGGAACGGATCCGTTCCACCTGGCCATTGCGGATTGCCTCATATTGCATCCGTTCTTTCGCATATGAACCATGTCCCTGCAGGTTCTCACGGCGCTGAAACAGGGTGTCTTCTCCACGGTTTACAGCCAGGAGAGCTTCCGTTTCTTTCTTTTCGAGTTTTTTTTCTTTCATAATAAATCTATATCTCCTTAATACTACAATATTTTATTATTTTTAACAAGATTTTATTATATTTTATCAATAAAAAATGCTATAGTCCATATTAAGAAAAATATTTTTTTGGAGGTTTTTATATGGAACATGATTTAAAAAAAATCGTAGGCCAGATGACCCTGGAAGAAAAAGCTGGAATGTGCTCCGGCCTTGATTTCTGGCATCTGAAACATGTAGACCGTCTTGGAATCCCGGAAGTAATGGTCAGCGACGGGCCGCACGGACTTCGTAAGCAGGATGATAAGGGCGACCACCTTGGAATGAACGACAGTATCAAGGCTGTCTGCTTTCCTCCTGCTGCCTTAAGTGCCTGCTCCTTTGACCGTAAGCTGATGGAAGAAATGGGCAAGACCATCGGAAAAGAAGCTCAGGCTAACGATGTATCCGTAGTACTTGGACCGGCAGTAAATATCAAACGTTCTCCTCTCTGCGGAAGAAACTTTGAATATTACTCCGAAGATCCATATCTTGCAGGGGAGATCGCCGCTGCCTTTGTAAACGGCGTACAGTCCCAGCATGTAGGAACTTCAATCAAACATTTTGCAGCAAACAACCAGGAATACCACCGTATGAGCAACTCCTCTGATGTTGATGAGCGAACCTTACGCGAGATCTATTTCCCGGCATTTGAAACTGCTGTAAAAAAAGCTCAGCCGTACACTTTCATGTGCTCCTACAACCAGATCAACGGCACCTTTGCATCCGAGAACAAATGGCTTCTCACAGATGTACTCCGCGGTGACTGGGGCTTCAAAGGCTACGTCATGTCCGACTGGGGCGCTGTCAATGACCGTGTAAAAGGCCTTGAGGCAGGTCTTGAACTGGAAATGCCATCCTCCGGCGGTGCCAATGATGCTCTGATCGTACAGGCTGTAAAAGACGGCACCCTTAAAGAAGAAGTTCTCGACCAGGCTGTAGAACGCATTCTCCGCATTATCTTTGAATATGCAGATCATCATGCTCCGCAGGAATTCACAATGGAAGAAGATCATGAAGAAGCCCGCCGCATTGCTGAGGAATCCATGGTTCTTCTGAAAAACAACGATCAGATCCTTCCGCTGAAGACGTCCGAAAAAGTTGCTTTCATTGGCGGCTTCGCCAAAAAGCCTCGTTTCCAGGGTGGCGGAAGCTCTCATATCAACTGCTTTAAGATCACCAATGCACTGGATTCTGTTCCTTCTGATGCACAGGTTATTTATGCAGAAGGCTTCCCTGCAGACAAAGATCTCTATGATGACGCCCTTGCTGCAGAAGCTATCAAAGCAACAAAAGAGGCCGATAAGGTTGTTATCTTTGCCGGACTTCCTGACAGTTTCGAATCTGAAGGCTACGACCGTTCCCACATGAGACTTCCGGAATGCCAGAACCGCCTCATCACAGAGATTCTGAAAGTACAGCCAAACGCTGTTGTTGTCCTTCACAACGGTTCCCCTGTGGAAATGCCATGGCTTTCTGATGTAAAAGGACTTCTGGAGGCATATCTTGGCGGACAGGCCGGCGGGGCTGCTGTTGCAAATATCCTTTACGGAAAAGTAAACCCAAGCGGTAAGCTCGCTGAAACAATTCCACTTAAGCTTTCCGACAACCCATCCTACCTGAATTTCGGTGGCGACGAAAACGTCGAGTACCGCGAAGGTGTGTTCGTTGGTTACCGTTATTACGATACAAAAGAAATGAATGTAGCTTATCCTTTCGGATACGGACTTTCATACACTACCTTTACCTACAGCAATCTTCAGATCTCCAACGAGAATCCTACTGAAAAGGATACACTTACAGTTTCTGTTGATGTGACAAACACAGGCACTGTTGCAGGTAAAGAAGTTGTACAGCTTTATGTAAAAGACTGCACAGGCTCCGCAATCCGTCCGGAAAAAGAACTCAAAGGTTTCGAAAAAGTTTCTCTGAACCCAGGCGAAACTAAGGCCGTTACTCTGGAACTTGATAAGCGCAGTTTTGCATGGTATAACACAACTCTTCACGACTGGTTCGCTGCCAGCGGCGAATACAAAATCCTCATCGGCGCATCTTCCAGAGACATCTGTCTGGAAGGAACTGTCCATATGAACAGCATCCAGGAAATCCCGATGCACGTTCACATGAATACTACCCTTGGTGAACTGTTCCGCAATCCTAAGACAAGTGCAACAGCCAAAGAGCTGACATCCGCATATCTTTCAGCCATGAACGGCGGCGAGGAAAACGCTTCCGAGGCAGCCTCTGAAGCAGTCACCGAAGAAATGACCCAGGCCATGACCGATTCCATGCCATTACGTGCTCTTATGAGCTTTGGCGGCTTTTCCAGAGAAAAACTTGTTGAGATTATCGAAAAGCTGAATTCATTAGTATAATTTTTTATAATCAGTTTTTCACATTCTCTTCATTTTCCTTTCACACAATGCACACATTTTTTGATTATATTATTAACTGTAAACAGCAAATGCACTTGCTGAATAAATCTTTTTCTTTTTCATACTTTTTTCGCCGGGAGTTCGCACTGCTCCCGGCCTCCTTCTTTTTGGGGCTGAATCTCTTTTCACTTACGAATAATCCTTACAAAAAAATCCATATACAAGGCTGATTTACTTAACAATTTAGGATATACTAAATAGAAAAGGCTTGTAGATTATCATTTGTACAAAATGTATATTGCACATTTATTTACCAATAATCTATAAGCCTAAATTTATTTTTTATTCGATTGTTTTATTCTTCCCCTACCTTGGTAAGTGTGGAAGAACCTCCTCTCTTTAATTATGAATTCTACTTTCGACTAATCAAAAGTAATCATTTTCTATGATTTTCGAGATTTGATTCCCCAAACTCCGCAAACCCTTGATTTTAAAGTATAAATCGGGGCAACAGGATTTGAACCTGCGACCTCACGGCCCCCAGCCGTGCGCGCTACCAAGCTACGCCATACCCCGCAACAAAAGAAATTATATCAGAAACCTCTCTGGAATGCAACCTGTTTTTTCCCAAGCTTCTTCCCAAATGTTAATTTCAAAAAAATCCCATCTGATCATAAAATCAGATGGGATCCATATCACAAAATTTCCTGCTGGCGCAGTAAATGTCGTTCCTCATCGGAACCTCAGACTCCGCTTACGCTACGCCTGAGTATCGCAAAATTTCCTGCTGGCGCAGTAAATTTTGCTTAGTTATTAATAAGTTTATCCTCGCCGTTCCAGCTGTAGAGTTTACGGATCTCCTCGCCGACTTTCTCAGACTGATGCTCAGAAGCTAATTTTCTCATAGCCTTGAAGTGTACCTGAGCGCCTGCATCAGACATGTCGAGTAAGAACTCTTTAGCAAATGTACCATCCTGGATGTCAGAAAGTACTTTCTTCATTGCTTTCTTTGTATCCTCTGTGACGATCTTCGGTCCTGTTACATAGTCACCATACTCAGCTGTGTTGGAGATAGAATATCTCATTCCAGCGAAGCCTGACTGATAGATCAGGTCAACGATCAGTTTCATCTCATGGATACACTCGAAGTATGCGTTTCTTGGGTCATAACCAGCCTCAACAAGTGTTTCGAAACCAGCCTGCATAAGTGCACAAACACCACCGCAAAGTACAGCCTGCTCACCGAAGAGGTCTGTCTCTGTCTCTGTACGGAATGTTGTCTCAAGAACACCAGCTCTTGCTCCACCAATTCCAAGTGCATATGCAAGTGCGATATCCTGTGCTTTACCTGTAGCATCCTGCTCTACAGCTACCAGACACGGAACACCCTTGCCAGCCTGATACTCACTTCTTACTGTGTGTCCAGGTCCCTTAGGAGCGATCATTGTAACATCAACATATTTCGGAGGTTTAATGCATCCAAAGTGAATGTTGAAGCCGTGAGCGAACATAAGCATGTTGCCTTCTTCAAGGTTTGGCTCGATGGACTCTTTGTAAAGCTTAGCCTGTTTCTCATCGTTGATAAGAATCATGATGATATCTGCCTGTTTAGCAGCCTCTGCTGCTGTATATACTTTAAAGCCCTGCTCCTCAGCTCTTTTCCAGGATTTGCTGCCTTCGTACAGACCGATAATGACATCACATCCGGAATCCTTTAAGTTCAGAGCATGTGCATGTCCCTGGCTTCCGTATCCAATAATTGCAATTTTTTTACCATCCAGTAAGCTTAAATTACAATCTTCCTGATAAAAAATCTTGTTAGCCATTTTACTTTCCTCCTCTGATGTTTATCACATCTTCTTCATAAAAATTATTTATCGTTAAGAGAGTGGCTGCTCTCCTAGCAAACATGTAACTCACAGGAAACGCACATCTTCGCTTCCGCGGGATAATCCTGTGATTCCTGTTCTTGCAAGCTCGAGAATCTCATAGTCAGCCATCAGCTCAACAAAAGCCTTAAGCTTGTTCTGGCCTCCCGTCATCTCCATGATAAGAGAATCCTTACTTACATCAACTACTTTAGCACGAAAGATATCTGCAATCGAAAGTGCTCCCTGTCTCTGCTCCGGCTTCACTGCAACCTTGACAAGCATCAGCTCCCTGGCCACACTGTCATCCGGCTTCAGCATCTTGACATCTCGCACATCTTCCTGCTTCGCCAGCTGCTTGGTGATCTGCTGCATCATCTGATCATCTCCCTCGCAGACAACCGTCATACGGGAATATCTGTCATCTGCAGTCACACCTGCTGTAATGCTGTCGATATTATATCCACGGCGGCTGAAAAGGCCAGCCACACGGCTAAGGACTCCGGAAGTATTATCCACAAGAATGGATAGTATTCTCTTTTCCATTAATACACCTGCTTTCAACACTTTATGTATAGAAAACCAACTTCGTCAGTTAACGCTTTAATCTAATAAACATTGCTTTCTTATCATTATAACAACTTCGGAAATTTTGTCAATCAAAATTTCTCGTAAAATGCCTTCAAAAATTAATAAGAAGCATTTTGGAGTGTCAGATCAGATATTTGTTTCGAAGCTCTTCGAGTGCTTTGGGTGTCAGATAAAGCTTCTTCCGCAGGAACTTTTCCACACCGCCATTTTCTTTTTCGATCACATCGAATACGGTATTGATATAAGATTCTTTTACCTGGTAAAAGGCTGTCAGATTTTCAAATTTCTGGATGTTTTCCGGACGATATGCGCGATAGAGTCTGTGCATATATTTAAGTTCTTCCTCAAAGCAGGGATTTGATCTTATAAAATCTTTCCGGATAGTCTCCTTCGAGACACCCAGCGCAAAAAGAAGCAGTGCAGTTCCTACGCCTGCCCGGTCTTCTCCTGTTGTACTGTGAAAAACAACTGCTCCGTTTTTTACATGAAGAAGGACATCCAGAAAACGTGCATACTGTTTCAGGGAATATTCATCAGTAAGGAAGCTGCGATATCTGTCCTGCATGTACTTGTCCGTATCTCCATAGCAGGACATCACCTGTTCGAAAAAACTTCTTCCTCCGCTCTCCTCATCCAGAATCGGAATATGATAATATTCTACCCCTGCCATGATATCATCCGGTTTTTTCTTTACTTCTGCTGCTGACCGGAAATCGATCACTGTTTTTACATTATATTCTTCTGAAAGAATACGGCTGTCTGCCATGGAGGCATGATAGATCTCACCGCTTCGTAAAAGCTTTCTTGGCAGAATATGCGAACCGTCCTCAGTCATCAGTGCCCCAAGATCTCTGGTATTGGGAAGGTTCTGCAGTGGCAGCCTGCTGCCCTTTGGAAAACCTACTGCCATATCCGGATTCAGTACCTTAAGAAGTCTGAGACAATCCTGAACCTCCTGTTCTGTCATATCGAATTTATAACGTTTCTGACGTCTTGTTATAATTACCAGATAGTTGATGATCAGCTGCTTCTCTCCCGTTCTATCCGCGCCTTCCCTACGCATATATGCCCAGAGAATGTCCTTGCATGGAAGACTGTTCAGCATCATATGTCTGTTAAATACAAAAAAGCCATCCTCGATCCGTATCTTTCCGTATCTCATTTCTTTCCTTTCTCCTTCTTAAACCCTGTGCCGTTTTTGACAATACTGTTTATCATACCAGAAATTTACAGTTCCGTACACCTAGTTTGACAATTTTCGTGGATTCGATATAATAAGTGGATATATTTTACCCCAAGGAGGCTTTCTTTATGGAAAATCTTATTTTCTGTCTGAATGCTACCATACCGATTTTTTTCACTCTGCTTCTTGGATATTTTTTCCGCAGAATCGGACTTTTTGATGATGCTTTCGTCAGCCGTATGAATAAATTCGTATTTGTGGCAGCTCTGCCTGTTCTTCTGTTTCAGGATATTGCTCAGGTAGATATTTACAAGGTCTGGGATCTGAAAATGGTAATCTTCTGCTTCGTGATCACTTCTTTAAGCATTACAATTTCCGTTCTTCTGTCGCTGTTTCTTCATCCGTCAGATATCCGCGGTGAGTTTATCCAGGCTTCTTACCGAAGTAGCGCCGCGATCCTGGGAATCGCGGTTATCCAGAATCTTTATGGAAACGCAGGTATGGCACCTCTGATGATTATTGCCAGTGTGCCCCTCTATAATGTGATGGCTGTTGTTGTGCTTTCTGTATTTAAGCCCGGACAGGGCCGGCTGGACCGTACCGCCCTTAAGAAAACCCTGAAGGGTATTGTAACCAATCCGATCATCCTAGGCATTGCAGCAGGCATGGTCTGGTCTCTTTTACGGTTTCCGTTTCCAAAGATTCTGGATTCCACAGTCGGCAACCTTGCAAAAACAGCAACCCCTCTGGGACTGATGGCTATGGGAGGCTCTCTCCGTTTTGGAAAAGCTTTTTCCAGACTGAAAGCATCTGTCGTGTGTACCTTTATGAAGCTTGTAGGATATGAAGCACTCTTTCTTCCTCTTGCCATTTCCCGTGGTTTTACCAGGGATAAGCTTGTTTCCATTATCATCATGCTTGGCTCTGCCAGCACTGTAAGTTGTTTTGTCATGGCAAAAAACATGGATCACGAAGGCTCTTTTACCTCCGGTGTTGTACTTCTCACAACGCTTTTGAGCTCTTTTACCCTGACTTTCTGGCTCTTTATCTGCCGGAATCTCGGGCTTGTCTGAGTTTTGAAATTTCGGCTGTCCTGATTCAGACAAAAAATTCATTAAAAATACGGCAGGAACCTGTCCCGTGTATCGACTCCAAAAAGCTAGACTTCTTGGGGCCGTCTCACTGTTTACAGTTCCCGCCGTATTTTTATGTACATATCTAATCAGATCAGCTTCAGATACCTTAATCCGTCCCGTATTCCATAATGGAACATATCGGAAGTTACATAGTCTGCAAGCTCTTTGATCTTCGGAGAAGCATTTCCCATGGCAACCTTCGTTGCTGCATATTCAAACATTGCCAGATCATTATTGCTGTCTCCGAATACTATGGTATCCTCCCACGGAATGTCAAATAGCCGGATCACCGTTGCAATTCCCACGGCCTTGTTGAAGCCCTTTGGCACAAGCTCAATGGTATTTCCCACAAAAGAGCTGCTGCCCTCATGACGGATAATGTCATAGTACTCTCTCAGAATGGAAAGGGCTTTTTCCGCATCACAACCGGGCATCATTTTTGCGCTGATCTTGTTGATCTGCATATGGTCTTCGTTTCCCCGGATCGGACGCCATCTCTCTCCCAGTGTTTCCGTGATCAGGCTGGCATACCAGTTCACATCATCTGTATATTCATCCTTGTCGTAATACATATAGTATGCGCCTTCCATTACAGGAACCAGACCATATTTTCTCAGCACCTCCACGGAAAGCTTCGCGATCTCCGGAGTCATCTCTTTGTTAAAAAGACGCTTCCCGTCTTTCTCAATGGTAGAGCCACAGGCACTGATCATTCCGGTAAAGGGAATCTGCTCCAGATAACCGGGAACAAAAGCTCTGCTTCTTCCTGTACACAGCCAGGCTTCATGCCCGTTATTCACCAGTGCTCGTATTGCCTCAAGTGCACTGTCCGGCACGCCTTTTTTCATATCGCAGACTGTTCCGTCCGCATCAAAAAATACTGCTTTTCTGCTCATATCAAAAATCCTCCGCCTTATCTGTAGAATACACGTGCCGCGCGTACCAGGCTCTCTGTATCCTTCACTCCGGCCGTCTCGTAAGCCGAATGCATGGCCAGCTGCGGAAGTCCAATATCAACGGTATTCATAGCTGCCTGTGTGTTAGAAATATTTCCAAGTGTGGATCCGCCTGCAATATCTGAGCGGTTTACAAATGTCTGATACGGTACCTCCGCTTCTCTGCAAAGCTCTTTAAAGATTGCAGCAGAAATTCCATCCGTACAATACTTCTGATTCGCGTTATATTTGATCACGATTCCGCCGTTCATCACCGGTTTATTCACCGGATCCGCCTTATCTGTATAATTGGGATGAAGGGCATGGGCATTGTCAGCTGAGATCATAAAGCTCTCGGCAAGTGCCATCAGAAAGCCCTCATGATCGCCACCAAGTGCCAGATGAATCCGGTACAGTACATCCTTCAGAAATGCAGAAGCCGCTCCCTGTCTGGTAGTACTTCCAACTTCCTCATTATCCAGTACGCAATGGACTGCAATGTTTTTTTTCTTATCTGCTGTGAGAAACCCTTCCAGGGAGGCAAAAGCACATTGCAGATCATCCAGTCTCGGACTTGATACGAATTCATTTCTTGCGCCCCAGACAGTTCCAGGCATACGGTTATAAAGGAACAGATCCTGTCCCAGGACATCTTCAGGATGCACACCGGCCAATTCTGCCATCATCCGTATAAAGCTGCCCTTTTCGCCGTTTCCGCTATACAGCGGAAGCATGTCTTTCTGTACATTATAATGATATCCGCCGTTGATATCACGGTTCATATGAATGGCAAGGCTTGGGATCATCACAAGATCTCTGTCCGCATCTACCAGCTTCTCGAGAATCTTGCCGTTTTTTCGCACGATCATACGTCCTGCCACAGATAGCGGACGGTCAAACCATGTGGAAAGGATCATTCCTCCGTAGCGTTCCACGTTCAGCTTCACATAAGCTCCGCCTACAGACATCTCCGGATTCTCCTTGATCTTAAAAGATGGGGAATCGCTGTGACTTGCAATGATATGATATCTTCTGGAATCATTTACCGGAATGGAAAATCCAATGATTGCAGAATGATTTCGCATGACAAAATATTTTCCGCCTTTTTCCAGTTCCCAGTGTTCTTCCTCTTTAAGCTCAGTAAAACCCTCCTCCAGAAAACGTTTTCGTGTTTCTTCTGCTGCCTGAAATGCGGTCGGGCTCTTGCTGATAAATTCCAAAAGTTTTTCTGTTGTTTCTTCGTACATGTCTTTTCTCCTCTGTCCAGCCTTTCAGAAAACGGAAGGCCGTTTTGCTACTGCCATTATACGGCAAATTACTTTTCAGAGCAATACTTTAACCGATCTGCTGAAAGATCCAGGATACTAGCGGAAGAGTTATAATGGCACATACCGTTGATACCAGAATTCCTCCCATTGCATAATCTCCGTCCGAACCGGAAGCATTTGCCATCATGACCACGGAGGACATTACCGGCATAGCTGAGGTCAGAGCCATTGTCATTCGGATATCTGCTGCAACAGGGAGTAGTCCCAGCAACAGATAAAAGAGCACCGGAAATACCAGCATTTTTACAAGAACGATCCCATAGTAATCCGGTTTCCGAATAAACTTCAGCACATCTATGCAGGCAAAGATTCCTCCCAGATAGATCATAGCCAGAGGGGTTGCAGTTGCTCCCATTTTCTGAAGTGCAGAATTAAGGATCTCTGGGATCTGTATTCCCGCAAGTACACAGATCATTGCCAGAACGATCGCCACAGTTACAGGGTTGATAAGCTTTTTCGGATTAAATGCCGCAGCCTCTTTTTCCGGAGAAGTCAGCTTCACGCCCAGGGTCCAGAGCATCAGCTGATCAATAATCGTGAAAACAGATATGTAAAGCATTCCTTTTTCCGGATAAATACTGATCACAATGGGAATTCCCATAAATCCCACATTTCCAAACATGGTCATAGCCCGATACAGCTGCAGATGATCTCCCTTCAGATGAAAAACATTTGCAGATATTTTTCCAAGAATCAGAAGTCCGATATACATGGCTGCCGCAATTCCCAGAATGGGCAAGGATGCAAGAAATGTTTGGCGGTCTACGCCATTAACGGTATTGACAAAGATCATTACCGGCAAAGCCAGATTGATCACGAAGCGGGAAATTACTTCCAATGTTTCCCTGGTCAGTACTTTGGTGCGGATCAGAATGATTCCGGTGATGATATAGATCACGAACATTCCAATCTGCTGTAACAAGACAGTTAATGTACTCATTTTTTTAAGTTCTCCTTTTTCTCGAAAATATGTGAGAATAATTTTGGGTCATTATAACATTACAGAGTAATTTTCTATGACATAAAAAATAATGCACCCGGGAACTGACTCCTGTCAATCCCTGCGATGCATTATTTTACAGAAAATGTTTTATGCTTGTGCGTTTTTCCGTACCCCAAAGTACTGCACTGCTTTGTCGCCCAGCTTATTTAAGATCATGGTATAAGCTGCTCCAAATACATTTGCGCCGATACGGAGCATCACAGCTGCCGGCATTCCGAACAGGCCTGATGCGATGGACAGGGCGCCAAAGGTATTAAACGCTGTCTGCCACGCATAACCTGCTGAATATCCTACTCCGATTCCGCCGATCATTCCGATATACGGATACATGCTTTTCGGAAGTACCAGATAGAGCACCACAAAGATCAGGCAGCCGACAATATTAAACAGCCCTCTTTTTCCAGCTCTGCCTTTACAGTCTTCTGTAAACGGAAGACATACGGACATGCAGGCGATTCCGGCCCACATTGCTCTTGGAAGTCCCAGCAGGGACATGATCAGCATGGCGCTGGAAACGATCAGCGTCAATCTCAAATACCATCTGCCTCTGGAGGAATGCAGATCAAATTCACGGAACAGATCCAGAAATGTTCTGCGGTACGGACGGTTTTTCTGATTTTTATAGAAAATCACCATGCAAAGAATCATTCCTACGAGAAGGCCTTCCACTCGAAGCACATATGCTCTGCCCGTGACATCGTATCCCATCAAAAGTAGATAACCCAGCACAAAGGTAGAATGATTATACATGATCACATTATGGCAGCCCAAAATCATCAGCAGCAGAATACATGCCGCATTGATAAAAAACGCAGGTACCGGTGACACCATGTTGGAAAGTCTCGGACCTATAATCAGAATTCCGAAGATTCCAGCTAGGGACAGAAGGCCATGTGTTGTTCGAATCCCGAAATCCGCCTGGCGCAGTACCAGCACAGCCAGAAGCACGGTAACACCTACCACACTGTTGTCATTTCCGGTTATTTTACTGTACAGTGTTACAACCGCCACGCAGAACACCATAACAAGATATACCTTAAAATTATAGATCAATATGTGTTTTCTTTTTTCTTTTGGGTCTGTAGTATTTTTGATCAGCTGTTTTGATCCGGTTGAGCTTAACTGCAGTTCCTGATAAAATGTCATTTCTCATCGCTCCTTTTTCCAAATATACAAACAGCCATTATACTTTGTTTGAATCGAAACGTCAAATGTTTTTTTATCTTAATTCTGCGATTCTGGTTACAGCTACGTAAATTTCCTGGATCTTATACCAGGTCGGATAATCCACCACTCCTGACGTTGGCAGTCCGAACACATTCTGAAATTTTTTCACGGAGGCTGCCGTCGCCTGACCATAAATTCCATCTACAGCTACAGACGGAATGGCAGGATATGCTTTTGCAATCGCATTAAGCTGTTCCTGTATCTGCTGCACTTTTTCCCCGGAAACGCCTATCGTCAGATCATAACCTGGCCAGGATGCTGGTATTCCTGAAACTGCCTCTGCCACGTTGATATACATATCATTTCCGTAAAAACTGCGGATGATCTCAATGGCCGAATATCCCTGATCCCCAAGTGCCTTGCTGCCCCACTGGGTCATCCAGCCCCGGTCTCTGCACTGTACCTGGCGTCCATCGCAGTACTGCGTCAGGATCGGCTGACGTACATCCGGTCTGGAAAGATAATTCTCAAAAAGTTCATCTACGATCCGGTCAATACTGTCAAAAATATTCCGGCCGTTAATCCATTTGTGATCATAGGCTGTGGAGGAGGTTATTGTGTAGTCAAAGCCTTTATTTCTATACCATTCAGTGTATACTCTGTTCAACGTAAACGACATGATCGCCAGTATGTTCGCCCGGATCGTATCATCCGGCCAGGTTGCGTAGATCTCACTGCTTGCCACGTTTTTGATGTAATCTTTATAGCGCACATAATAATTCTGCGCTGTAGTATCTCCTACCGGCCCATCATGTACTACGATATATTCCGGGATCACAACCCTGCTCAGAACGATCTCACCGGATTCATTGACCGGTTTGATCTCTGCCTCCGGATTTTTCGGCGGATATTCTCCAAACAAAGTATGCGGTCCAATTACGATCCGTTGAAAATCATCCGCCTGGCCACTCTGTCTTCTCAGCATTGCAGGCTGCTGTGCCGTTGTCTGAGGCAGAATCTCGGTTCCTGCTACTTCCTTTGGTTCAAAACCATCCGCACTGATCTGAACGGTATATTCTGAATATGGCTGCTGCTCCACCGGTTTCATGCTGTACTCCAGTGGAGGAGCAGCCAGTTCAAGCATCGGAGTCTTTCCAGAAGAATCTGTACGTACTTCCTCCAGTATATTATCCGGTACTCCCGTATAGGAAATCCGAACTCTGGCATTTTCTATTGGATGATTATTCACTCCGTCCTGTACTGTAATCTGAAGCCGTCCCTGATCCAGCATATTTTGCTGTATGGATGCATAAGAAGAATCTTTCATAAATAAAAACTCCTTTTTGTACCTTAAGGCATATGAACTCTCTGCTAGTATATGCATTCATTAAAAAAATGCTGCGGATCTTTCACATGAAAAGATCTCACAGCACTTATATGATATCCTGTTATATTTCGTTCATTCTGAACTTTTTCAAATAGTCTCTGTCAGAATATCTTCAGAATATCATTGTACATCACAACTACCATTAACGCCATCAAAAGCATCAGACCTGCAAAATGTACCATACCCTCTATTCGGCGGTTTATCGGTTTTCTGCGGATTGCTTCTATAATCAAAAATACCAGTCTTCCTCCATCCAGTGCCGGAAGCGGAAGTAGATTCATAACCCCAAGGTTTGCAGAAAGAAGCACTGCCATGTTCAGCATGTTCATCCAGAGCATAAGCGTTCCTTCACTCTTGGACTGCTCATAAGTATTACCGATCGCATCTGCAACCCCAACCGGACCACTCAGATCATTCATTCCAAGATGACCTGTCACGAGCTCCTTTAAACTGAGAATGGTCGTACGGATCATATATTTCACTTCCACTGCACCATATTTCAGTACATTAAGTCCGGAGGCTTTCTCACTGTAGGTATTATAACCGAATCCAGATACAGGTGTTCTGTATTCCTTCGGCGTAATCTCTGCTTCATATTCCAGACCGTCGCGCTCATACGTGATCATGACCGGTTCATTGGACAGCGGATGCTTTTCGATGTATTTTTCGTAGGCTTTTCCATCAAGGACTTCCACTCCATTGATTTTTGTGATCACATCTCCTGCCTCAAGTCCGGCTTCCTCCAGTGGCATTCCTTTGATCAGGGATTCTACTGTCATAGAGTTTTCATCGGAGCGGTTAAAGCCAAGAAGATACCTCACATTTACATCCGGTTTAAAGGAGATCTCCTGTTCCTTTCCGTCACGTTTTACCTTCAGATGAATAGTATCCCCTTCCTGAAGTTCATTCAGATACGAATACACATAGAGATCTTTTCCCAGATCAATATGGTATCCCTGATACTCGGTGATCACATCACCAACTTCAAGACCTGCTTTTTCAGCTGCAGAATCCTTCGTTACTTCCAGTACTGTAGCCGGATCATAACCTATACATCCTACAATGATCACAGACAGCACAAATGCCAGCAGAAAATTAAATACAGGACCCGCTGCCACAACAGCGATTCGCCCCCATACGGACGCGGAATTGAAAGTTCCCGGACCTTCATCCTCCGCATCCTCCCCAGCCATGGCACAGGAACCTCCCAGAGGCAGAAGTTTCCAGGAATAACGAGTACCACCTTTTACAGTACTGAGTATTCTGGGACCCATGCCAAGAGAAACCTCCAGCACCTCTATGTGATTCTTTTTTGCCAGGAGAAAATGCCCTAGCTCATGAATCAGTATTACAACGCTGAAAATAATAACAGTTATCACAAATCTCAATTTACCACCTGCTTTCGATCCACTGATAAGTATCCTGCTCTACTGATAGGATCTCATCCAGATCCGGGTGAGCAATTTTTTTATGTCTTTCCATAGACTGTGCAATAATCTCATAAATATCCAGAAAGCCGATTTTTTCTTCCAGGAATTTCTTCACAGCAAGTTCATTTGCCGCATTAAATACGGTCGGCATACTGCCGCCTTCACGGGATGCCTGAATTGCCATAGGAAGTCCCCTGAAAGTTTTCATATCCGGTACCTCAAAGGTTATCTCCCGGAGCTTTGTAAAATCAAGTCTCTCTCCATCCAGATATCGTCTGTGTGGATAGTATAATGCGTACTGAATTGGCAGACGCATATCCGGAGTTCCCAGCTGTGCCATGATCGCGCCGTCCTTGAACTCCACCATAGAATGAATAATGCTCTGTGGCTGTACAACAACCTGGATATGATCCAGATCCATATCAAAAAGCCATTTCGCTTCCATGACTTCAAGACCTTTGTTTACCAGCGTTGCTGAGTCCACAGTGATCTTCCGTCCCATTACCCAGTTCGGATGCTTCAGGGTATCTGCGACCGTAACATTTTTAAGTTCTTCTGTAGTACGGCCACGGAAAGGGCCGCCGGATGCCGTGATCAGAAGCTTATGGATCTCTTTTGGTTCTTCTCCGTGAATTGCCTGAAAAATAGCACTGTGCTCACTGTCTACAGGAAGAATGGAAACGCCGTATCCCTTTGCCAGCGGCATGATCAGATGACCTGCTGTGACAAGTGTCTCTTTGTTTGCAAGTGCGATATCTTTTCCGGCACGGATTCCCTCCATTGTCGGGCGGATTCCGATCATTCCCACAATGGCCGTAACAAGAATGTCAGACTCCGGCATAGCCGCAAGCTCCAGAAGTCCTTCCATTCCGCTGACTACTTTTGTAGAAGTATCCTGAACACGTACTTTCAGATCTGCCGCTGCCTCTGCATCCCAGACTGCTGCCATGAGCGGGTGAAATTCACGGATCTGCGCTTCCAGTTTTTCCACGCTCTTTCCTGCACTGACTGCAACCACACGAAGATCGTCGTTCTTCCGTGCCACATCCAGGGTCTGGGTTCCTATGGAACCGGTAGAGCCTAATATTGCAATATTCTTCATTTCAATGTCTCCTAAATTCCAAGAATCATTTTTGCAAGATAATAAATAACAGGTGCTGTAATGATCACACTGTCAAAACGATCCAGAATTCCACCATGTCCCGGGATCAGCTTTCCATAGTCCTTGATGTTCTGATTTCGTTTGATCGCAGATGCAGCCAGATCACCTACCATGGAAATCAAAGCTCCCACCGCACAGATCACAGCATACTCTGCCATTTTTCCATGTGTCGCTGTTGCATAGATCACTCCCAGAAGCGCTGCTCCTGCAACACCGCCTACTGCACCTTCAATGGATTTCTTCGGACTTAAGACCGGTGCCATCTTATGCTTACCAATAAGCATTCCCACACAGTAAGCACAGGTATCACAGCCCCAGGAGCAGAGGAATATCAACCATACCAGGAATTTTCCATCCGGAAGATTTCTGGTAAGATAAATGAACGACAGCATCACCGCCACATATATGACTCCGAAAAACGCCGCCATGACCTGCTCCGCACGGTATTTCGGATAGCCGAATACATAAACGAACAGAATCAGAATCAGGCTGATGATAACTGCCATAGTTCCAAAGCTTTCAAAATTAAACTCCATGGCAATATAATAGATCACAGCTCCAAGATATCCTACAAGCTCCAAAATCGTAAACTTTTCATCACTTACTTTCATTACCTTATAAAGTTCGCGCATTCCAATCAGTGAAACAGCAAGAAGTGTAAAAAACAGGATCCAGCTTCCGGAAATGATCGTGGCAAGGGCAATGATAACAAGGATGATACCGCTTATCAGTCTTGTCTTAAACATGTTTTATTCCTCCTTAACGCCGCCATAGCGTCTGTCTCTCTGATTGTACTTCTCAATGGCCTTGATCAGCTCTTCTTTGTTGAAATCCGGCCATGCAACCGGGGTAAAATAAAACTCGGAATATGCCAGCTGCCACAGAAGAAAATTGGAAAGACGCTGTTCACCGCTTGTACGGATCATCAGATCCGGATCCGGTGTTCCCGCAGTATCCAGATAGCTCGCAATGATATCCTCTGTGATACTCTCCGGCTCTACTTTTCCATCCTTTACATCCTGTGCCATTTTCTGCATCCCACGGCGGATCTCATCACGGCTTCCATAATTCAATGCCAGCTGGAAATAGATTCCGTCAAAATCTTTGGAGTATTCTTCCAGCTCACGGACACTCTGCTGGATATCCGGTGCAAATGCAGTGATATCACCGATAACTTTCATTCGCATATTGTTTTTCTTGGATATCTTGATGCACTTCTTAAGGTAACTGCGAAACAGCTTCATCAGCGCTTCTACCTCATCCTTTGAACGTTTCCAGTTCTCTGTAGAAAATGCATATACGGTAAGATACTTCACGCCAAGATCTTTGATATCATAGCAGATGTTCTCAAGATTGGCACACCCCTTCACATGTCCATAGGTTCTTGGCATTCCACGTTCCTTCGCCCATCGTCCGTTTCCATCCAGAATGATTGCTATATGATTTGGTACGTTCATAACTTCTCCTCCATACAGAAAGAGAGCTTCTTCGAAGAAGCCCTCTTTCTCCTCTTATTTCTGAATTTATACTGTCAGAATCTCTTTAGACTTGTTCTCGATCGCCTTGTCAACTTCTTTGATGTATTTATCTGTGAGCTTCTGAACCTGATCCTCAAGCTCTTTGATCTCATCCTCGGATACATCCTGTTTCGCAAGCTTCTTAAATGCGTCATTAGCATCACGACGGATATTTCTCACTGCGACCTTTGCGCCCTCACCTTTTTTCTTGACATCTTTTACAAGCTCTTTACGACGTTCCTCTGTAAGCTCCGGGAACATAAGGCGGATTGCTTTTCCATCGTTACTCGGGTTCAGTCCAAGATCTGAGCAGAGGATTGCTTTCTCGATTGCCTTGATCATGCTGGATTCCCATGGCTGGATCTGAATCATACGTGCCTCTGGTACAGAAATGTTAGCTACCTGCTGAATCGGTGTCGGTGCTCCATAATAGTCTACTGTAAGCTTATCAAGAATATGCGGATTTGCACGGCCGGCTCTGATTGTTGCAAGCTCACTCTCCAAAGCATTCAGTGTTTTTCCCATTTTTGTTTCATATGCCTGAATTCTCTCATCCATTTCTCATATCTCCCTGTATGGTTATTTTATTTTTTGTTTATACCGTTACCTTTGTTCCGGAGAACTTGCCATGTACTGTGTTTACGATGCTGTCTTTCTCATCAAGTCCAAACACCAGCATTGGCATTTTCTGCTCCATGCACATGATTGATGCGGTAAGATCCATTGCAGCAAGCTTCTTGGCAACAACCTCATCAATAGAAATCTCGTCATATTTTACTGCATTTGGGTTCACCTTCGGATCGCTGTCATAGATTCCGTCAACAGCTTTCGCAAGAAGGATCGCATCTGCACCGATCTCAACTGCCCGAAGTACCGTAGCTGTATCTGTGGAGAAATACGGATGACCTGTTCCGCCTGCAAAGAATACCACCTTGCCTTCTGCAAAGCTCTCTTCTACAGCATCCTTGGAATAAAGTGTTGTAAATGCACCACAGACAAATGGTGTAAATACTTCTGTCTTAAGTCCTACATATCTGCAGATGTCAGATACATAGATACAATTCATGATCGTCGCAAGCATGCCGATCTGGTCTGCCTTACTTCTGTCCATAGCTCCGCTGGTACGTCCTCTCCAGAAGTTACCACCTCCGATTACAATACCAACCTGAAGTCCCTCATCAACGATCGTCTTGATCTGTTTAGCCACCTCTGTGACTGTTGCCTCGTCAAAGCCTCTCTTCTGCTCTCCTGCAAGAGCCTCTCCGCTTAATTTCAGTAACACTCTTTTCATATGTTTATTCTCCTTTACCATACGCCGGATACAACTTCATTGCCGTCAGCGTCAAAAGTTGTAGAAACCGTAAACGTATCATAATAATAGTAACCGGTCTTACCGGATTCCGGTTCATCCTCATAGTCACTGCCATTAGGACTGCCACATGCATTCTCAAGATCTGATATGGACTGTCCGATGTATCCTGCTGCTACAGAAGACAGATCATCACCACTATTGGCATCATCACTGGAAGGCGCTGTTGTAGGATCTGCCGAAGGTGCCGTTGTAGGATCTGCTGTTGATGAATCATCAGAACCTGAATCAGTGCTATTGTTACTGTCTGTGCTGGCACTTCCATCATCCGTTGATGATGAATCATTCATATCTGCACTATTATTCTCCGAACTGCTGTCTATACTGTCACTGTTGTCTGTACTGTCGTTATTATCCGTACTGTCACTGCTGTCGCTCTCTTCACTGTCATCCTCAATTCCAAGACGTGCTTTCACATCCTTCAGCGTAGAAACTTCCTTCGTGCTTCCGCTTGTCAGATATGTAGCATAAGGAAGCGCATCTTCCCCTTCACCATCCATACACAGACTCAGCTGTGAGATTGTCAGAAGGGGAAGCTGGCGGAAAAAGCACTCATTCTGCTCTTCATCAGAAAATGTGACACGTACATCAAAGCTTGTTGCTGTATCACCATTGTCATCCTTCTGGCTCTTCTCCATATAGTAAACAGCCTTGTCATTATCAGCCAGTGTAAACTTACCATTTACAAGATCACTTCCCCAGGTCTCATCACTGTCATCCCCGTCATCTCTGGTTGGACGAACATAGATTGCTGAGATTGCTGATCCCATCTTATTCGTAAATACGATACCGGTTGTAGTATCGCTCTTGGTTCCCATTACATTCTTAATATTCGCCGTGTCATCTGTAGAAGTCTGCATTTCCACCACTTCAGACTTGGCCGCTTCTGTAACAGTTGGTGTCACAGTTATCTCAACCTTCTGCTCCGGTGCAACAGATGTCTTCTTTCCGCAACCGGCAGCAAGCATACTTACAGCGAGAATGCCGGCAAGAATCAAATAACGTTTCTTCATTATAATATCTCCTCCATAGTCAAGCGGATAATATCATCCGCGTTCGCTATTTTTCTTATACTCAAATAACTGCCTCGCAGTTTATGCGCTAAATGGTTAATTTAACGTCAGGTTTTCCTTTCTTATTATTGCAGAGTATCACTTTCTTGTCAACCTGACCATCTGGAATTTCACACAATTTTTAGATTTTTCAGACTATGTAAAAAATTAGAACATCTGCAGTCAGAAACCATTCTCACGACGTTGTTTTCGCATGGAACGACGCATTTTGGCAGCTTCATTTCTGGCTTTTTCCGCTTCTGTAGTAATGAGCAGCTCCGGTACCTGCGTCGGTCTCTCATTCTCATCTACAGCCACCATCACAAAAAATGCCCGGTTCACAGTCTGGCGCATGCCATCCGGCAGTTCTGTATACGTGTCGATCTCCACCTCCATGGAGGATTTCCCCACGTAAGTCACATATCCTCGCAATACCAGGATCTCTCCCTCATAGATCGCCTGTTTAAACTGAAGGTTATCAACAGCGGCCGTTACCACTCTGTGCGTCTCTGCATGCCGCATTGCTACAACTCCCGCAACCTCATCAAGCCATTGCATCAACGCACCTCCGAAAAGTCTTCCGCTTCCGTTTAAATGCTGCTGCATGATCAGATGAACCTGCTCTGTTGTTGATTCCGCCACTGTTTTTTTCCGTCTTTCCTGCCCGTTATCCACGGTAAATTCCTCCCTCGTCTTGTGATATTTCACATTCCTGCAATAAAAGGATCAATAAAGATTTTTTACTTTAAAGTCTCTTTCTGCCTCTCTTCTCTGATCCTTCTTGGCAATATCTTGACGCTTGTCATAGAGCTTTTTACCACGCGCCATACCAATTTCAATCTTCACCAGACTGTCCTTAAAATAAACCTTCAGCGGTACAAGTGTCAGTCCTTTTTCTTTCAGCTTGGCCTCGATCTTATCGATCTCATAGCGGTGCAGCAGAAGTTTCCGCACGCGGAGAGGATCTTTGTTAAAAATATTTCCTTTCTCATACGGAGTGATGTGCATTCCGTAAACATACACTTCTCCATTTTCCACACGGACAAAAGCTTCCTTGATGCTGCATTTGCCGGAACGGAGAGATTTTACTTCAGTTCCCGCAAGTGCGATCCCGGCTTCATAAGTGTCCTCTATAAAATAATCATGAAACGCTTTTTTATTATTTGCGATCAGTTTCATTCCTGCTTTTTTTGCCATTTTTGTTACCTCAGTCTTCCTCAACCAGAACAAAATCCACGGTTTTCAGCATCTTGTCCGCATCGGCCACACGGACTCGGACTTTCTGCCCAAGGCGGAAAATCCTTCCTGTCATGTCTCCCCGCAGCTCATACGCTTCCTGGTCAAATACATAATAATCGTCCCGCAGTGTATTGATGTGTATCAGTCCTTCCACTGTATTTGGAAGCTCTACATAAAGTCCCCAGCCTGTAACGCCGGATATGATTCCTTCATATTCCTCGCCCAGATGATAGGACATATACTCTGCCTTTTTCAGCTTGTCGGATTCTCTTTCCGCCTCATCAGCACGTCTCTCACACACACTGGACTGGCGTGCCACTTCATCCAGAATCTCCTTATAATGCTCGGTTCTTCCCTCACGGACCAGTCTGCCTCTCAGCTTATCATGGATGATCCTGTGGATCTGAAGATCTGGATATCTTCGGATCGGCGAAGTAAAATGACAGTAATATTTCGCTGCAAGGCCGAAATGCCCGCTGCATTCCGTTGTATATTTTGCCTGCTTCATGGTACGCAGCGTCAACCGGCTGATCTGTGCCTCATTTGGCATTCCTTCAATATTTTCCAGAATTTCCTGGATCTCGCCCGGCGTGATCTCCTGGCCGGATTTCTGTATATTAACCCCTTCATTATGAAGAAGTGTCAGAAGGCTCTCGATCTTCTCCGGATCCGGATTCTCATGGGTTCTGTATACAAAAGGATAATCTCCTGTACAATATTCCTGGGCTACTGTCTCATTGGCAAGAAGCATAAAGTCCTCAATGATCCTGGTTGCCACATTTGCTTCATAAGGCTGCACATCGATAGCTTTTCCTGCCGCATTCAGTATGATCTTGCTTTCCGGGAAATCAAAATCAATGGAACCTCTTGTATGACGGCGGCTGCGAAGAACCTGTGACAGCTCTTTCATCAGGAAAAACATCGGGATCAGTGCTTCGTATCGTTTTTTTGCCTCATCATCCGTATCCTCGAGGATATTTTTTACATCTGTATAGCACATACGTTCATTGACACAGATCACCGTCTCCGCAATCTTGTGGGAGACTACCTTGCCTTTTTCGTTGATATCCATCAGGCAGCTTAAAGTCAGCCTGTCCTGTCCCTGATTCAGAGAACAGATCCCGTTGGAAAGCCGCTCCGGAAGCATTGGAATGACACGGTCAGCAAGATAAACAGAGGTTCCTCTCTTTAGCGCTTCCCTGTCAAGTGCGCTTCCACCCTGTACATAATTACTGACATCTGCAATATGCACGCCCAGATGATAGATTCCGTTCTCCTTTGTCAGGGAGATCGCATCATCCAGATCTTTCGCGTCCTCACCGTCGATCGTTACCGTAACAAGATCTCTGAGATCTATTCTTCCGTCCATATCTGCTTCCTGCACATGATCCGGCACACGATCAGCCTGGCGGAGCACCTTATCCGGAAAAACACTCGGGATATTAAAGCTCTTTACGATTGCAAGGATATCCGTTCCCGGTGAACGTAAGTTTCCAAGCACCTCTGTGATCTTTCCTTCCGGTTTCTTATTTCGTGAGCCATAATCCACGATTTCTGCAACTACCTTGTCTCCGTCCTTTGCTCCCATGGAATCTTTCCGGCAAATAAAAATATCCTTGGAAAATTTCGGATTATCACTGATCACAAAGCCATAATCCCTGCTGCTCTGATAGGTTCCCACGATCGAAGGCATTCCTCTCTCCAGGACCTTCAGCACAACACCTTCCTGACGTTTTCCCTCTTTGCGGCTGTTACGCACAAGAATCTGTACCTTATCCTGATGCATGGCTGTTCCTGTATCATTCTCCGGGATAAAAATATCTTCCTCCTGGTCTTCTACCTCCACAAAACCAAAGCCTTTGTAATGTCCGATAAAAGTCCCCTCCATGATCGTGCCGTCTTTCTCTGAGAAATGACGTTCCTCACGGTAATCCTCCCTGTGATCTCTTCCACGGTGGTTTTTGTCTTTCTTTTCCGTCCTTGTACGGTCTTTTTTTCTGGAATCTTTATGTCTGCCGGAAACCTTGCTGTATCGTCCCTTATTATCTACCTCAGCTTTCCCCTGTGCACAAAGCTCATCCAGAACGTCAAAAAGCTCTTTTTTCTCATTCTTATCCAGCTGAAGGAGTGATCCGATCTCCCGCAGACGCATAGGTTTGTACAGCGGATCTCCCAGCAGTTCCATCACAAATTTTTTTCTTTTTTCAAAATTTTTCGATCTTTTCACAATTTCTCCGTTTCATTCTATGTTCTGTTACACTTTCGGAGGTATTCTCCGTAACCCTTATGTCAACGCAAAAACACTCCTGCTGATTAACAAAAGAAGACCCTCACGAGTTTCTTCTGCATGCTAACGCAGCAAGAGTGTTCCCACCTTCCATCCCGGTAATCACTTACCGATCAGATAATGTTCAGTACAACTGACAGTACAAAGAAAATCACTGCCATGATAATGGTACCTCTTACGAGGCCACCTTCCATGGAACGTCCTTTATTTCTGCCCCAATAGGTATCAGCTACTCCGGCGATAGAGCCCAGACCCTGCTGCTTGCCCTCCTGCATCAGTACGACAACAGTCAGAGCGATACAATCTATTGCATAAATTACAGTCAGAATAATCTTCAAAATATTCACGCGGTTACACCTCCTAATCAACTAGAGGTTATTTTACCATAGCTGATACCGGATTTCAACCATTTTTCGTTTATTTTATGTGGGGCTTTTTCTGCTTTTCACTGGTAAAAGGATCGCGATAACGTCCAAGAGAACCTAACTGTTCATGAATCCGAAGCAGCTGGTTATACTTGGCATTCCTGTCTGAACGGCATGGCGCACCGGTTTTGATCTGACCGGTTCCACATGCAACTGCCAGATCTGCAATGAAAGAATCCTCTGTTTCACCGGATCTGTGGGAGATTACTGCACGATATCCCGCATGATGCGCCATTTCCACTGCATCCAGTGTTTCTGTCAGGGTTCCGATCTGATTTACCTTAATCAGGATCGCATTGGCTGCGCCAAGCTGTATGCCGCAATGCAGACGCTTGATATTCGTAACAAACAGATCATCTCCAACCAGCTGAATCTTTTTTCCAAGATGCTCTGTAAGGTGCTGCCAGCCTTCCCAATCATCCTCCCAGAGACCATCTTCAATGGATACGATCGGAAATTTTTCCGCCAGCTTTTCATAATAAGTTGTCATCTCTCTGGCATCCCGGTAGATCTTTTCCCCTTTCATGCGACTCTCTCCCGGGAAAAAATACGCTCCTTTTTCCTCATCATATAATTCACTGGAAGCTGCATCAATGGCAATGGAAATCTCTTCGCCTGGCTTATATCCTGCCTTTTCTATGGCATGAACAATCAATGTGAGTACTTCCTCTGAATCAGCAAGATCCGGAGCAAAACCGCCCTCATCTCCAACCGCAGTAGAAAGACCTTTTTCACGAAGAAGCAGTTTCAGGTGCTGATAAACCTCCGCGCACATGCGAATTCCTGTTTCCAGACAGCCTGCGCCTACCGGCATGATCATGAATTCCTGAAGATCCACCGTATTGTCTGCATGCTTTCCTCCATTTAAGATATTCATCATCGGCACCGGAAGCTGCATGGTATGGCAGCCACCCAGATACTGATACAGCGGAATCCGAAGTGCACCGGCTGCCGCCCGGGCCACGGCCAGAGATACTGCCAACGTTGCATTGGCACCTGCACTGCTTTTGTTTTCCGTACCATCCGTCTCGATCAGAAGATGATCGATCCACGCCTGATTCAGTGCATTTTCTCCGACAATAGCATCTGCCAGGCGTGTATTAACATTCTCCACTGCTTTTTTTACTCCCAGACCAATATATTCCGTCCTGCCTCCATCCCGCAGCTCCCGGGCTTCGAATTTCCCTGTAGAAGCACCAGATGGTACCATGGCTCTTCCCGTATATCCATTAATCCCTATGATTCCTTCTCCAACCGTTACCTCCGCTTCCACCGTGGGATTTCCCCGGGAATCCAGAACTTGTCTTGCGTGAACCTTTCGAACAGGCAGATAACGTAGCATAAGCTTTCCCTCCTTGAAGATAATAATTCATATAAACTACCGTCTTTTAAGTGCAGCTCTTTTCTTATGTTCATAAAGTTATCTTGTCCGAAAGAGATTCGTTATATACGTCACAAGAACAACAAAACAGGTATTCTTGGCTGTTTTCAGAATATTTTATATATTATATTCTTATTATTTTTATCTTTTAATTTATTTTTATTATTTTTCAAATTCAGTATTGACAATATCGTTTTTATCTGTTATAGTTTAATCATCAAATAAAACAAACGGAAAACAAAAAATAAATCAAAAAGGAGCGTGAACCCACCGAAAACATAATCAGTTTTTTATAATCTAAGAAAGAGAGGTACAGACCACCAGAAGATTTAAAGATTTTCCATCATAATTAAAACAGGGAGGTACGGACCACCGAGAACGTAAATTTTAATTCCGTATAAGTTTTAAATCTAAGAAATGAGAGGTATATTCCATTGGATACTGAAAATTAGAAGAGTCATCGGCAGAAGAAATCAATCGCTGATGGCTCTTATTTTTTATGTCATATCTCTTCTCTTCCTTCATATGCTTACTAATAACCCTGCTTTTTTGAGGTTCTTATGAAGTTAAAGCATATCTACCGTCTCATCTTTTTCTTTATCATGGCATTCGCCATCGGCTGTCTTATAGGAAAAGCCTGTTCCAGAACCAACAAACCAGCATCAGCCTCACTGTCTGCCCAAAGCGAAAACTGGGGCTTAAGTTTTCAGGAAGAAGGTAAACGTCCCACCGGCAACGCTTCCATCGAAGAGCTTTCCCGGTATAATGCCTGGTACGCACAGAACACCGATAAAAAAATCCTCTATCTTACTTTTGATGCCGGATATGATAATGGCAACACCCCTGCGATTCTGGATGCCTTACATAAGCATCAGGTTCAGGCCACTTTTTTTGTTGTGGGAACGCTGATCCGGGAAAAGCCGGAGCTGATCCGGAAAATTGTCGCACAGGGGCATACCATCGGAAATCACACGATGACTCATCCGGACATGTCCGGTATTTCCACAAAAGAAGATTTCCAGAAACAGCTTCAGGATGTGGAAATTTTATATAAGGAAGCAACCGGAAAAGACATGTTGAAATTCTACCGCCCTCCACAGGGTATCTACAGTATTGAAAATCTCCAGATGGCAAAGGATCTTGGTTATCAAACATTTTTCTGGAGTCTGGCCTATGTAGACTGGTATCAGGATAAGCAGCCGACAAAAGAAGAAGCTTTTGAGAAACTTCTGGGACGGATCCATCCAGGTGCTATTGTACTGCTGCACAGTACTTCCTCCACGAACGCTTCTATCCTGGATGAACTGCTGACAAAATGGGAGAAAATGGGTTATACCTTCGGAACGCTGGAAGATCTCTGTAAATCTGCATAATACAGAGTATTTTTATAAAACAGAAAATCAGCACCGGGGATATATATCCCGGTGCTGATCAGCTCTGTGCTATTAATATATATAGAAGGTATGGGTAAAAACTTATTTAACAGCCTTGAATGCCTCATCAAGATCCTGAATGATATCATCGATATTCTCAGTTCCGATGGAAAGACGGATTGTGTTTGGCTTAATTCCCTGATCAAGAAGCTCTTCCTCTGTGCACTGGCTGTGTGTTGTTGTAGCCGGATGGATAACAAGAGATTTTACATCGGCAACATTAGCAAGGAGTGAGAACAGCTCAAGGTTATCAATGAAATCTTTTGCTTTCTGTGCATCTCCCTTGATCTCGAATGTAAAGATGGAACCACCACCATTCGGGAAGTACTTCTTGTAGAGCTCCTGCTGGCTCGGATCTGTGGATACAGACGGATGATGAACCTTCTCTACCTGCGGATGATTGTTCAGGTACTGTACAACCTTCAGCGCGTTCTCAACGTGACGCTCTACACGAAGAGACAGTGTCTCAAGTCCCTGAAGGAAGATGAATGAGCTTACCGGAGAGATTGTCGCACCTGTGTCACGAAGAAGAATTGCACGGATCTTTGTAACAAATGCTGCCGGTCCGCATGCTTTTGTGAAGCTTACTCCATGGTAGCTTGGGTTCGGCTCTGTAAGAGATGCAAATTTACCGGAAGCCTCCCAGTCAAATTTACCGCTTTCTATGATAACACCACCGATTGTTGTTCCGTGTCCACCGATGAATTTTGTTGCGGAATGAACAACGATATCAGCACCGTACTCGATCGGTCTTACAAGGTAAGGTGTTGCAAATGTGTTATCTACAACAAGCGGAATCTTGTGTGCATGGGCGATCTTTGCAAGTGCCTCGATATCTACTACATCAGAGTTCGGATTTCCAAGAGTCTCGATGTAAACTGCCTTGGTGTTCTCCTGGATCGCATTCTCTACTTCCTCAAGATTGAATACATCAACGAATGTTGTTGTGATTCCGTATGCCGGAAGTGTATGTTCAAGAAGGTTTGTTGTTCCACCGTAGATGTTCTTGGCTGCTACAATGTGATCTCCCTGCTGTGCAAGGTTCTCAATGGTGTATGTGATAGCTGCTGCACCGGATGCTACTGCAAGTGCTGCGGAGCCACCCTCAAGTGCTGCGATTCTCTTCTCAAAAACATCCTCTGTCGGGTTTGTAAGACGTCCGTAGATGTTACCTGCATCTGCAAGTCCGAAACGAGCTGCTGCATGATCGCAGTTGCGGAATACATAGGAAGATGTCTGATAGATCGGCACTGCTCTTGCATCAGTAACCGGATCCGGCTGCTCCTGTCCTACGTGAAGTTGTAATGTCTCAAATTTGAATTTTCTCTGATCTCTTGTAATTTTGCTCATGTGTTTGTCCTCTTTTCTTTTATTCTTATATTCGGTAAAATAGTAATTTCTTATCTTATGATCATCTGCTTATCAGCGACAACAACACATTCGCTTTTCTTCGATAAACACCCTTGTTGACTTCTGTAAAACCTTCATGATTTCCTCCTGATCATCACGTTGCTCACCTTGTTTTGTGTGCTCCGTTTTTTGATGATGCAATCATATCACCCTTTTCCTAGTATGTCAATGGGGTTTATCTATTTAGGTTCTCACCTTTATTTATGACTAGTTATAGATTTTATTTATAACGCCACCACCTACAACCTCATTTCCGTCATACATTACTACTGCCTGGCCTTTTGTGATGGCTCTCTGAGGCTCATCGAACCTCACATGAAGGATACCATCCGGTGTCTGCCATGCAATTGCAGGTTGCTCTTTATGACGGTAGCGGATCTTTGCGGTAACTCTCTTAGGCTCACTTAAATCTGCCACAGAGATCAGATTTACACTGTCAGCTTCCAGTTCACTGCTGAAAAGATCACTGTTATCACCTAATACTACAGTATTGGTTTTCGGAGAGATCTCACAAACATAAAGACGGCTGGCTGCCGGGATTCCAAGACCGCGACGCTGGCCGATAGTGTAATGGATGATTCCCTTATGGCGTCCGATATATTTTCCTTCTTTATCTACAAAATCACCCTCCGGTGTTTTCTTTCCTGTATATTTTTCTATGAATTTCGCATAGTCTCCGTCCGGTACGAAACAGATATCCTGGCTGTCATGCTTTCTGGCATTGATAAAGCCATGCTCCTCTGCGATCACACGTACCTGATCCTTTCTGAGTCCTCCAAGCGGAAGCTTCACATGAGCCAGCTGCTCCTGCGTCAGCATATAAAGCACGTAAGACTGATCCTTCGTATCATCTACCGCTTTTTTCAGAATGTAACGGTCTCTGTCCGCATCATATTCTACCCTTGCATAATGACCTGTCACAATATAGTCGTAGCCGATCTCCTGCATACGGTGAAACAGCTTGTCAAATTTCAGATAGCGGTTACAGTCAATACACGGATTCGGTGTGCAGCCGTTTTCATAAGCTTCCACGAAACGATCCATTACCTCTGTGTGGAAATCCGCTGTAAAATTAAATACATAATATGGCATATCCATCTGATAGGCTACGCTTCTGGCATCCTCCACATCATCCAGGGAACAGCAGCTCTTTTCCCGATGAACGCCGATATCCTCATTATTATAAAGTTTCATGGTTGCTCCGATACACTCGTCACCGGATTCCTTTGTAAGAAGAGCTGCCACGGAACTGTCCACTCCACCGCTCATTGCTATGATTGCTTTTTTCATATATATTTCTAACCTTTCTTTCACAGATATTTTTACTCTAATCCGCACTTATTATAATATGCCAGATATTCTTTGTCCACGCTTTTTCATTTAGCATGCTTTCTTCATACAAAAGACAGGATTCTCTTTTCTCCGGAAGCTGTTTGGTATATAATAGAACATATTTTTTCAGAAAAGGATGTGACCATATGAAACTTTCGCTGTTTTCCACATTGCGAAATTACCGGAAGGAATACCTTCTGAAGGATATTTTTTCCGGAATCATCATTGCTGCAGTTTCCATTCCCATTTCCATGGGATACGCACAGATCTCCGGTATCCCGGCTGTGTACGGTCTGTACGGCTCCGTTCTGCCGATTTTGCTTTTTGCACTGTTTTCCACCTCAAGACAGTTTATCTTCGGTGTGGATGCTGCCCCTGCTGCCATTGTAGGTGGTGCCTTGTCCACACTCGGCATCGCAGCAGAATCTGACGCAGCTATGAATTATGTGCCTGCAATTTCCCTGTTTGCAGGGCTTTGGCTGTTTTTGTTCTTTCTACTCCACGCCGACCGTATCGTAGATTTCATCTCCACTCCGGTTATGGGCGGTTTCATTAGTGGTATTGCCGTAACCATCATTCTGATGCAGATTCCCAAGCTTATGGGCAGTCCTGCAGGATCCGGAGAGCTTCTGGAGCTGGCAGAACATATCTTTGCTGCCGCAAAAAATATCAGCTGGCTTTCTCTTGGTATGGGACTTGGTGCCCTCATTCTGATCCGCCTGTTTAAGAAACTGGCTCCGAAATTTCCCATGGCCATTGTAATCATGGCACTTGGTGTTCTTGCAACCGTTGTCTTTCATGTGGATGAAAAAGGCGTGGTTCTTCTTCAGTCTGTAGAACGTGGGCTTCCGGCTCTGATGATCCCTGATCTCATAAATGTTGATCTTACCCAGGCTGCAGGACGTGGGCTTATGGTTGCTGTTGTCATCATGGCTGAAACTCTTCTTGCAGAGAATACTTTCGCATTCCGTAATGATTATAAACTGAATGACCGTCAGGAGATCCTGGCCTGCGCTGCCGGAAATGTGGCAGCTGCAGCAGTCGGCTGCTGCCCGGTGAATGGGAGTATTTCCCGTACCTCCCTGAACGAACAGTACGGAGGAAAATCCCAGGCAGTTTCCATCACTGCCGGTATCACCATGGCTCTGATTCTTCTGTTCTGTACAGGCTTTATCGGTTATCTTCCTGTTCCTGTGCTGACTGCCATTGTAATCTCTGCTCTGATGGATGTTGTGGAAACACACCTTGCTGTCCGCCTTTTCAAAGTGAGCAGAACCGAATTCTATATTTTCATGGCTGCCGGCTTCAGCGTCCTCTGCCTGGGTACCATTTACGGTGTTATCATCGGTATCCTGCTCTCTTTTGTTGCAGTGATCATCAAGGCTACCAATCCGCCACGCTCCTTCCGCGGTATGATTCCGGGAAGAGATGCATACTTTGATCTTTCAAGAAACCGTTATGCTTATCCCATTAAGGGCGTCATCATCTACCGGTTCAGTGAGAACCTTTTCTTCGCCAATGTAAAGATCTTCCAGAAGGATATCGAGAACAGTATCCGGAAAGATACCAAGGTTGTGATCATAGATGCCAGTGCCATAAACAGCATCGATATCACTGCTGCCGACCGTCTGGAGGCTATCGCAGCCAGTCTCAAAAAACGTGGAATCCGTTTTTATCTCACTGAACATTCCACTCAGATCAATGAACAGCTGCGCCAGTTCGGAATCGGACATATGATCAAAGACGGCATGGTAAGACGTACCATTCTGGCAGCTCTCCACGATGCAGGAATCGAGGCCCCTTATGAGCTGGATGTTCCGAAAGAGGACGAGGCAAAACTTCTCCGCCGCAGCATTGCTTTTCTTCCGGCCGAGGAAGAAAACACACTGGAGGAGTTTGCCTGGGCTTTTGGCGACGATGCAGTTAAAGAGATCGAGGAATCCGTTCACCACATCATAGAACAGCTGCATCAGATTCCGGATGTGGAACGTCTCTCCGAGGAAGGCTTCGAGGAGCTTCTGGACAACTGGCACAGTCTTGGTGTCCTGGATGAGGACGAGCTACTTCGACGAATCGAATTACATATGGACGAGCTGCCGGAAGAGCTCACCTCTGACCGCAAACTGATCCTGCATCTTCTGGAAAAGCGCCGTGGCAAGCTGAAAGAAAAGATCCTGGCTGAGCATCCGGAGGTGCTGGAACGCCTGGAACAGCGCCGTAAAAAGTTAGAAGAACGTCTGGAAAAACAGAATCCTGAGGCTGTCCGAAAATGGAAACACTGGAAAGAAGAACACCTTAATGAATGATTCTGTCGTGCTGAGTCTTCTGTAAAGACACATTTACTCTGCATATTTTTCGCAGATATTGATAAATTCCTGCATCACCGCGGAAGGCCTGCGGTCTTTTTTCCAGGCAAGAAGGATCTTTGTCTTCAGCTTTTCCTCCTCTATGACACGGATCGGAAGCTCTGTACAAAGATTTTCCATAGACCTTGGAAAAACAGCAGTCGCAAGACCTTCCTGTACCCAGAGCATCGCATCTCTGGGATCATCACATACACAGAAAATATCCGGCTGGAGATTTTTTTCCTGAAAAGCTTTCATGAGGAATTCTTCATATCGCCGGTAGATAATAAGAGGGCGATCCGTCAGATCTTTCAGACGGATGTCTTCTTTTTTTGTTGTATTTTCCATAAATTCTGGTGGGAGTGCTGCGATCATTGGCTCCTCCCCCAGTTCCAGATAATTCAGTCCCTCCAGCTTGATAGGTGTCCGTACCACAGAGACATCAATGATCCCATCCATAAGATAATTCATCAGCGTAAACGTGATGGCATCCCGCACCTCAAAATTCACATCCGCATTTGCCTTTGAAAACCGCGAGATAAAAGGCATGATGGTCGTAACTGTAGTGGGTGTGATTCCAATACGGAGTACCTGTTTTTTCCCGGCCTTGGATACTTCAAGCTCTGTGGAACGGACATAATTCAGAATGTTCTCCGTACGGTCATAGAGAAGTTTCCCTGCTTCTGTCAGTGTCACTCCTGCTCTCGTCCTCTCAAAAAGCTTTACATTCAGCTCTGCCTCCAGCTGCTTGATCTGGTAGCTTAACGGAGGCTGGGACATATTTAATCTTCTTGCAGCTTCATTGATGCTTCCTGTTGCTGCGATCTCATGAAAATATTCCAGCTGTCTGATCTCCATATTATTCTCCTTTTCTGATTTCTTTGCATGATTTTATTTTTACTTTTGATGATTTTCCTTCTTTTGCAGATACTATCTTTATCATCCCATAAAGCTATATTTTATTCAATATAAAATTTGTATCACGCTACATCAAAAACAATATTATGCGTATCATCTTACACAGGAGTATAATAACAGAGGTTTATTGTAAAAAACAGGAAATGGAGGAAAGGAAAAAATGCGAACACTCGCAAAATATCTTCGAAACTACAAAAAAGAAAGCATCCTGGCTCCTTTTTTCAAGTTTCTGGAGGTTGTATTTGACCTGCTTGTGCCGATCGTCATCGCACAGATCATAGATGTGGGTATTTTCCATAATGATCACCGCTATATTGTGCAGAGATTTTTTATCCTGATACTGATGGCTGCCGCAGGTCTTACAGTCAGTATTACCGCACAGTTTTTTGCGGCAAAGGCCAGTGTCGGTTTTGCCACAGAGGCACGGCAGGCTGTATATGATCACATCCAGAAGCTTTCCTACACGGAGCTGGACACCCTTGGAACGGATACACTTATTACCCGTCTTACCGATGACGTAAACCAGGTACAGAATGGTGTAAACATGGGTCTTCGTCTTCTTCTTAGAAGCCCCTTTGTCGTTCTTGGCTCCATGGTCATGGCTTTTACCATCAATGTGCGCTGTGCGCTGATCTTCGTGGTCGCCATCCCGGTGCTGTTTCTGGTTGTCTTTGTGATCATGTTTTTAAGTATCCCTCTTTTCAAAAAAGTGCAGGGACGTCTGGATACTGTCACCCGTCTCACCAGAGAGAATCTGACCGGTGTCCGTGTGATCCGTGCATTCTGCCGTGAAGAGGATGCCGTTGCAGAATTTGACGAGAGCAATCTCGCTCTGACCAAACTTAATGAATTCGTTGGAAAAATTTCTGCACTTCTGAATCCGGCAACCTACGTACTGATCAATATCGCAACCGTGATCCTGATTCAGGTAGCAGGTGTGCAGGTAAATCTCGGAAATATGCAGCAGGGTGAAGTTGTCGCGCTTTACAATTATATGGCTCAGATGATCGTAGAGCTCATCAAGCTTGCATCTCTGATCATCACTCTGAACAAATCTATGGCCTGTGCAGACCGTGTTGCCGGAATCCTGAATGTAGACACGACCATGGCTTATCCGGAAAAGACTTCCGCACCTGCAACTCACAGCGACTGTGCCATTGCTTTTGACCATGTAAGCTTTTCCTATGCGGGAACCGGCGCTCCCAGCCTTTCTGATATCACTTTTTCCGCAAAAAAGGGCTCTACTGTAGGTATCATCGGTGGTACCGGAAGCGGAAAATCCACTCTTGTGGATCTGATCGCCCGTTTTTATGACGCAAGTGAAGGAACTGTCACTCTTGACGGTGTAAATGTACAGAAGTACTCCCAGAAAGAGCTTCGAGAAAAAATCGGCGTGGTTCCTCAGAAAGCAGCTCTTTTCCAGGGAACCATCCGTGATAATTTAAGCTGGGGACGTGAGGATGCCACAGATGAAGAAATGTGGGCAGCTCTTACTACTGCCCAGGCGCGTGAGATCGTTGAGAAAAAAGACGGACAACTTGATTTCCCGCTGGAACAGAACGGCCGAAATCTTTCCGGCGGACAGCGTCAGCGTCTTACCATTGCCCGTGCCCTTGTGAAAAAGCCTGAGATCCTTATCTTGGATGACAGTGCCAGTGCCCTCGACTTCGCTACAGATGCTGCCCTTAGAAAATCACTTCATCAGCTTGATGATAATGTAACGACATTCCTGGTTTCCCAGCGAGCAGCCAGCATCCGCCAGGCAGATCTGATTCTGGTACTGGATGACGGACAGCTTGCAGGCAAGGGAACTCATCAGGAGCTTGTGGCATCCTGTGAAACTTACCGTGAAATCTTTTTCTCACAGTTTCCTGAGGAACGCATCAAATATGAAAAAAGTACCGGAAAGGAGGTTTTCGCATGAGTAAGACAGCCCAAAAACAGAATAACAAAAACAGCATGGAAACCTTTTTCAAGGTGCTTCGTTTTATCGGAAAATACCGTTTTCTTCTTGTATTAAGTATCATTCTTGCAGCTGTCACTGTGATTCTTCAGCTGTATGTACCAGTACTTTTTGGCTGTGCCATTGATGAGGTGGTTGCTACCCATGAGGTCAATTTCTCCAGAATGTGGTTTTATCTTTCCAGAATTCTGGTGATGATCGTACTTTCCGGCATTGTTACCTGGGTCATGAGTATCATCAACAATCGTATGACCTACCACACCGTACAGGATATCCGTGCAAAATCGATCCGTCATATCCAGAAGCTTCCTCTGTCCTACCTGGACGGACATAGTACCGGTGATATCATCAGCCGTGTGATCGCAGATACCGATATTCTTTCAGATGGTATGCTTCTTGGTTTTACACAGCTTTTCTCCGGTATCATCACCATCATTGGAACTCTGATCTTTATGTTTTCCAAAAATGTATGGATCACACTGATGGTCATCGTTCTCACTCCTGTAAGCTTTTTTGTGGCAAAATTCATCTCCTCTCATTCCTTCCAGATGTTCCGTGCACAAAGTGACGCCCGTGGACGCCAGACAGCGCTGATCGAAGAAATGATCGGAAATCAGAAGGTTGTCCAGGCATTTGGCTATGAGAACCGTTCTTCCGAACGTTTTGCTGCCATCAATGAAGAGCTTCGCGATGCCAGTCAGAAAGCTGTTTTTTACAGCAGCCTTACCAACCCGTCTACCCGCTGCATCAACAACATTATTTACGCAGGCGTAGCCCTTGTAGGTGCATTCCTTATTCCCGGTGGGCATCTCACCGTTGGCGGTCTTTCCGTGCTTCTGGCTTACGCTAACCAGTACATGAAACCTTTTAATGATATCAGTTCCGTGATCACAGAGCTTCAGAATGCCCTGGCCTGCGCTGCCAGAATCTTTGATCTTCTGGAAGAACAGCCGGAAAGCCCGGATCCATCCGGAACTCTTGATCATGTAAAAGGAGCAGTAGATATTAAGGATGTCGCTTTCCGATATGAAGAAGAAAAACCTCTGATCGAGCATTTCAACCTTCACACAGAGCCAGGAAAGCGTATCGCCATTGTAGGCCCTACCGGTTGCGGAAAAACAACATTTATCAATCTTCTGATGCGCTTCTATGATGTCAACAGCGGAACCATCTCTGTAGACGGAAAACCGATCACCGAGGTTTCCAGGCATGCGCTTCGAAGCAGTTATGGTATGGTGCTTCAGGATACCTGGATCAAGCATGGTACGGTCCGAGATAACATCTGCATCGGAAAACCGGATGCTTCCGATGACGAAGTGATTCAGGCTGCTAAAATGTCTCACAGCTGGGAATTTATCCGTCGTCTTCCAAAAGGACTGGATACGCTTCTTTATGAAGACAGCTTAAGCCAGGGTCAGAAACAGCTGCTCTGTATCACCCGTGTTATGCTGTGTCTGCCTCCGATGCTGATCCTGGATGAAGCAACCTCCAGCATTGATACACGAACAGAAATGCTGATACAGGAAGCTTTTGACCGTATGATGCAGGGAAGAACAAGCTTTATCGTAGCTCACCGTCTTTCCACCATTCGTAATGCTGATGAGATTCTTGTAATGAAAGACGGAAGCATTATCGAACAGGGAAATCATGACGAACTCATGGCAAAAGGCGGTTTCTATCAGAATCTTTATAACAGCCAGTTTGTAAAGGTTTCTGAGTAAGCCTCTGCAATGAAAAATTTACAATTATAACGCAAACAGCACCCTGGAACATCTCTTGATATGATGTGTCCTGGGTGCTGTTTTTCCTGTTGGATTTATTTGTATTTTGTCCTAAGAAGCCACTTCTGATCAATTACTTTCAGTTCTTCTCCAAAACGAATATGAAGTCGCACAGAACCGGGAAGCTGTTCCACATGCTCGATATTTCCGGTTCCAAATTTCGGATGGATGATATCCTCACCGATCTCATATCTTACAATACTGTTCTGTGTATTTCTGTGCTGCTGTTCTCTCCGGTAAGTATCCCGCACAGTTACTGTCCGGTCGTGGATCGGATTTCGAAGCTTTTTCTCATAATCATGTTTCATCAAAGCTTCCCCAGCCTTATAATAAGGTGTCGGTACCGCCCCTGTCAGAGAACAACAGTATTTCCAGGCACTTCCATGTGTGCCGTGCTGCCACTGGTACTCTGCCGGAATATAAAAATTATGCTGCATATAATGGGCATATTCGTGCTTATAAAGATCCAGCCTGTCCTCTTTTTTCAGAGGATTTTTTACCGCATATCCTATAAACAAAAGCGAAAAATGAAAATGCTCCTTCTCATGATAATTACCTCTTGTATATGATCCCAGCAGATCCGTCTCCATTCCAAATGTTATGGGAATCTTCGCTCCCTGCAGATGGAATTTTCTGTCAAACTCTGCATAAAGGCTACGGATCTGTGCGGTTAATATAGGGATTTCTTTTTGAAGGGCCATTGATAGTGCCTGGTCGATCATCTTCTGTAACTCCTTAATCCTGCCGATTTATTTACAATACAATAATTTCATTATTTGTGATTATCCAAAATTTCCGGTAAAATCGGTTCATTCATCCAGTTTCTTTTTTACATCCGGGAACATCTCCACGCACCGCTTCAAAATTCCCTGCATATAGGCAATAGCTATTCCGTAATTCGTGATAGGGATTTCCTGATCTGCCGCGCATTTCTGCCGGTAACGCATCTCCCGCTCGTTAAGCATACAACCGCCGCAATGAACGATCAGGCTGTACTTTGTCACATCCTCCGGGAACTCCCTTCCGGAAGAATATTCAAATCCCAACTCTTTCCCCGTATAGTTCCGGATCCAGCGTGGAAGCTTCACCGTACCGATATCGTCACATTGTCTGTGATGGGTACAGCCTTCTGAGATCAGAATCTTATCCCCATCTTTCAGCTTATCAAGTGCTGCAGCTCCGGCTGCCGCCGTTTTCAGATTTCCTTTCAGTCTTGCAAACAAAATTGAAAACGATGTAAGCCAGATATCCTCCGGTGTCTCCTCACTGACCCTTGCAAAAGCCTGGCTGTCCGTGATAACAAGTTTTGGTTTCTTTCCAAGGGTATTCAGAGTGTTCTTCAGTTCATTTTCTTTGATCACGATCGCAGCTGCTCCTGCCTCCAGGACATCCCGGATCGTCTGCTGCTGTGGAAGGATCAGACGTCCTTTGGGAGCAGCTTTATCAATGGGAACGACCAGTATTACGAAATCTGATGGTTTTAGAAGGTCACCTGCCAGGCGCAGTTTCAGATCATCAGTTACTGCAAGCGTCGCGATCTTTTCTTTCAATTCATAAATATTCTGACCTGTAGCTGCGCTGGCATAGATCGATACTTCTGAATTTTCTTCTCCATGAATATGTTCTGTCTGATTTTTCAAAAGATCTGCCTTGTTATGGACTACCAGATATGGAATCTCTTTTTCTTTAAAAATGCGGATCAGTTCCTCGTCCACACTGGTCTTTCCCACTGTAGCATCCACTACAAGAACTGCCACATCCACACGATTCAGGACCTGCTTCGCCTTGCGGACACGAAGTTCACCTAAATGTCCTTCATCATCGATTCCTGGTGTATCAATGATCACAACCGGTCCCATTGGAAGAAGCTCCATTGCTTTGCTCACCGGATCAGTAGTGGTTCCCTTTACATCGGAAACGACTGCTAATTCCTGACCTGTCACTTTATTGACAATACTGGATTTTCCTGCATTTCTTTTGCCAAAAAAACCGATATGCACACGGTCTGCTGAAGGTGTTTCATTCATTCCCATATTCCATTCCTCTTTTCTTTTAGCGTCAGACAGGTCCTCATCCATTCCTGTTCCGATTTTTCCTTATTGGGAGACGTTTCATAAAATCAGATAAACTTATATGATTTCAGAATAATCAATCTTTCTGTCCTTGAAATAATATTCTTTATCGTGTTCATTTACTTCACGCAATACTCTGCATGGATTTCCAACTGCTACTACATTGGATGGCAGATCTTTCGTTACAACACTGCCTGCTCCCACTACCACATTATCGCCTATAGTTATTCCCGGCAGAATGATCACTCCGGCTCCCAGCCAGCAGTTCTTTCCAATATGTACCGGCATATTATACTGATATCCTTTCTCACGGAGCTCGGGAAGAATCGGATGTCCTGCACTCGCAATTGTTACATTCGGTCCGATCATCGTATAATCGCCTACATAAATATGGGTATCATCCACCAGTGTCAGATTGAAGTTCGCATAGACATTTTTTCCAAAGTGAACATGTCCACCGCCCATATTTGTATGAAGTGGCGGCTCAATATAACAGTTTTCTCCGATCTCTGCAAACATCTCCTTCAACATCTCTTCCCGCTTGTCAAGCTCCGTCGGACGCGTCATATTGAAATCATAAAGGCGGTCCAGTCTTTTCAGCTGATCCTTCATGATTTCTTCATCATCTGCCAGATATAACTCTCCTGTGTGTAATTTATCTTTCATAGGGCGCATAAGTAAAACCTCCTCTGTCATTACTTATTACAAGTTGTTTATATTTATAAACTCTCTTATAAGAGAAATTCCTCCCTGAGGAACACAGAATTTCTCATTATGCTGTCTGCATTCTTCGTAAACGTCTTCCAGGTCAAACCACTGTACTGTCTCCACTTCCTCTTCCTGAAGTGTAAGCTGATGGATATCTACCGGCTGAGCGTAGATATAAACAAATGCAATTTCTTCATCGCGAAACATTTTTCCATGAAATTCTTTTGCAAAGGATATTGGAAAAGTTCCTGCAAAATGAAGTTCTTCCGGTTTCGCCTGAATTCCCAGTTCTTCCTTAAGCTCTCGCAGTGCTGATTCCAATGGTTCATCTCCCGCCTGGATATGCCCGGCAGATGAGGTATCAAATTTTCCCGGAAAAGAATCTTTATTCATAGATCTTTTCTGAAGAAGAATCTGTACCTTTTTACCTTCTTTGCGGACGATCCAGATATGTGCCGTGCGGTGAGGGATTCCTTCTGCATGAGCAATACTTCGTTCTACTGTCTGACCGGTTGGATTGCCGTATTTATCTATGATATCAAATATTTCCATTGTTTCGCTGCTTTCTCCTGTAATGTTTCTGTTTGCTTAATAAAATTTATTCTATCATGATTTACACATTGTTTCCATATATATTATCAGAAAAATGTGTTCTGCATTTCTTCTTATTGATTTTTTTGCTATAATAAACACGAAATACAAGGAAGAAATTCTATAATTACTTAACAGGAGGTTTATCATGTATTTTATTTCTTATAACGATATTATTGAATTGAATGGGATTTTACAGGATCAGGGGCTTCATTTTCGCATCCATCTCAGAGATGCCTGCGGAAAACAGTCCTGTTGGATCGAACCACTTGGAAATTGTGCCTGTGAAGGACATTTTGATGATATGTACAAGATTGTGAATGATTTTTTTGCTGGGAAAAGAATTTCGATTGAATATGATGAAAGTAAGTTGAATTTCTGGATCATAAAATAAAAAAAACTCCCCCTGTTGGACTCGAACCAACGACACTGCGGTTAACAGCCGCATGCTCTACCGACTGAGCTAAGGAGGAATACTTATTAAGGTTTGTACCTTAAAAACTACATACATGCTTTGTTGATGGTTAATCAAACTTCTTGAATCAATTCTTAACCTGCGTTTCTTGGTCAAGCCCTCACCCGATTAGTAACA
>OLNJ01000022.1_pt1 | contig 147124 bp, 157 predicted proteins | sample 1672191 | NCBI WGS metagenome assembly OLNJ01 (sample SAMEA3136657, study PRJEB25190) | human gut metagenome | biome: human gut; feature: human-associated habitat; material: faeces | place: Austria | collected 2013
CATGATACAGTGCATGAAATGGCACGTGATGAAGCACGTCATGGAAAAGCGTTTGCTGGATTATTAAAACGCTATTTCGGATAATTAAGAATAATTTTTTAAATTAAAGCAATAAAAGTAGGTATATAAAAAGATAAAATTTCTTTAAGTATACCTACTTTTTATTATGCTTAATTTATTTAAAAATAGTGCTTTTCAATTTGAGCAAGTGAAAACAATACAGTAAAAGTAAAGAAAAGTTCAACAATACTATTGATTACGCCAAACATAATGATAAACATTCCAATTAATAAGACTAAACTCCTAAATAGAGTAGACATTTTTTTATAAAACTGATAATCATCTAACATGATACGATTAATTAGTAATTGGATAATAAATAATAGGGAGATGGTTCCTGATGATGAAATGAGGACATGGAGAACCGAAACAATATTTTCATTATCAGGATGATAAGGTAAATAGGAACCTGTCAGCATGGAAATAAAACAACTCCCGATTAAGAACTTATTTGCAATCGTTAGATACGTAATATGTTTAAAAAGTTTAATTACCTTAAATAATAAGAAACATGAAATTAATGTAACCCAAATTAAATAATATATTCTTAAATGAGGTTGATAAGATAAGTAAGTAAAATTATTATATGCCCAAGAGGTTTTTAACGACATTAAAAAGGTGATTATAAACATAAATAGATACATTTTTCAACCCCCAATAATGTTATTTTAATAAAATTCTAAAAAATTGTAAATAATAAAAGAAAAAATGAACATTGAATAGTAAATAATATTATAGGAGGATTTTAAAATGAAAATCAAAATGAAGAGTATTCATGCAAACATTATTAATGAAACCGTATCAGCAAGTGCCACGGATGTTCGAGCACAGATAGAAATTGGATATAGTCACGATGAAAAAAATCGATTGCAGCTTAATTATCATATATCTGTAGGTAAGCAAAACAGTGGGCATTTATATGTTATTAAGTGTTCTTTTGTCTTGATTGATTTCTCAACAGAAATGTCTGAAAAAGAGATTTTAAATGAAGCAGTAGAAAATTTACAAGAACGTATTGAAATTATATTAGCCTTATTAACTGAAGAAATGGGTTTTGAATTACTTTCATGATGAAAGTGATTATCGAGTAACAAACTAAATTAATTATCATATTTTATAGTAGAGGTGGAATATGATAGTTTATATAAATGGAAATGATAATCGTTGTAAACAATTAGCAAAGCTAATGATTGCAGATGGTTATCAAATTCAAGAAGATAGTAGGCTGATATCTTCTTGTGATATTATTTATTTAGGTAAAGATGGTCAGGGGTTTGAACAAGTTGATTTTAAAAATAATGCTGTAGTACTTTCATTATTAAAGAATCAGCGATTATGTTATTTAAGTAAGTTAAAGGGATTTAATTATCGTTACTTGTATAGTGATGAAGATTTTGTTGTTGAAAATACGCATATTAGTGATGAAGCAGTGATTGCGTATATGATAATTGATAATTCAATTAGTTTGTCAAATTCTAATGTGTTAATCTTAGGTTATGGTCATTGTGGACGTGATTTAGCAGCTAAACTTGAAAAATTTAATGCGAAAGTCAGCATTAGTAATCGCAGTGATCATTATCATGATGAAGTTGTTGAAAAAGGATATCGTTATATTCGGTTGGATCAGCTCACTTTAAATGGGTATGATTTTGTTATTAATACTATTCCTAGTCAAATAATTGACAGCGATATTCTAAAAACAAAAGATGTTAATTGTAAGATTTATGATGTTGCTTCAACACCATATGGTTTAAAAACTTGTGATCGTGATGAAAGTTATCATCTATTAAAGCAGCTTCCGACTAAGTATGCCTATGATAGTAGTGCAAAAGCGCTTTATAAAGCAATTAAACGGGCAGTTGATCAATATGCTTAGAAACAAGAAAATCGGAATTGGATTAACAGGGTCTTTTTGTTCGCTACAAAAGACGCTGGCTGTAATAAAAGAATTAGCAGCTTTAGAATGTGATTTATATATATTTGCAAGTGAAAAAATTTTAAATTGTAATACTCGTTTTAATAAAGCTGACGAATTAATTGATGAATTAGAAAAACTTTCTAAAAGAAAAGTAATTACTAATGTTGTAGACAGTGAAATATTTGGACCCAAAATTCCTTTGGATATAATGATTGTAATGCCCTGTAGTGGCAACACATTAGCAAAATTAGCTATAGGGATAAACGATAATGCTGTCACAATGGCTTGTAAATCAACACTTCGTAATGAACATAATGTTGTTTTAGCAATCGCGACAAACGATGCTTTAAGTAATTCTGGTAAAAATATCATGCAAATTTTAAATACTAAACATTTTTATCTTGTCCCAATGTATCAAGATGACTGCATAAAAAAACCAAATAGCATGTTATTTGATGAGACTCTTGTAATTCAAACAGTAATCAATGCAATTAATAATAATCAGCTCCAGCCCGTTTTTGAGGGTGTAAAAGATGATTAGAGTTTTAAAATTTGGTGGAACTGCTTTAAAAACAAATGATTCAATCAAACTAGTTACTAATGTTATAACTAATAATTTGGATCATAAATTATTAGTTATTGTAAGTGCTATGGGACGTTATCCAGATGCTTATGCCACTGATACATTAAATGCACTAGCACTTAATGCTAACTATGATGAACATTGTCGATTGCTTAGTTGTGGAGAAATAATAAGTAGTATCGTGTTATCTAGTAATTTGAAATCACAAGGAATTAATGCAATCTCGCTTTCAAGTATGCAGTTAAATCTTAAAGTTAAGCATAATCGTTTAGTTGGCTTAGATACCAAAGTAATCAATAAGTATTTTGAAACATATGATGTCATTATCGTGCCAGGATTTCAGGGAATAGATAAATTTAAAAATATTCGTATTCTAGAAAAAGGGGATAGCGATTATACAGCAGTATACCTAGCACGACGTTTGAATTTGGATGAGGTATATATTTATAGTGATGTTTGTGGCATTTTTACTGGTGATCCTAAATATATTAATGAAGCACGACTTATCAAGCATATTGGCTATCGTCAAGCTCTTGATTTAGCCAAGCACAAAGCTCGGATCATTTGTTACAAAGCATTGATGGAAGGGTATAAAAAAGATGGCTTTAAAATCAAGTTACGTTCTTTTAAAGATGATAGGATTGGTACTTTGATTAATCATGATGATACAAATATCCGAACAATGTCAATTAATTTTAATTATTGGCTAATTCGTTTTGAAGAAACAATAGCTAAAAGCGATTATAGTTTCCTTCATGATTGCTTTGACGATGATTATTTAATTTTTGAAGAAGATTTAGCTAAACTAGAAACTGATTATACTAAAATAGATCTTTATACAAAAGTACATTTTGTTGGTTGTGGATTAGAAAATGATGAGATTTATCGGAATTTTCTTGAAAAATTTGCAATTGTTTCTAAAAATGAACATGATAGTTATTATGTGAAAGCAAAAAATCAAAAACAAGATTTGAATCTTTTACATGATTTGGTTGTAAGGAGTGATTAAAATAGATATTTTTACTAATTTAATTACTCCCTTTGATATTGATGATATGATTGATTATCAAGCGCTAGATAATCATATTGAAAAATTAGTAAATCAAGGAAATAATAAATTTATTATTGGCAGCAGGACAGGGGAAGCTGCTTCATTGACTTTTTTAGAACAAAAACACTTATTACGATATGTTTGCTATCACTATCCTGGTCTTGAAATATATATGCAGCTTAGTGAATCATGTACAAAAAAAGTAATTAAACAGATAGGAGACCTTAAAGACATTAGCGAATTTGCTGGCTATATGATCGAGTTACCAGAAATTTTTAGTTTAACCCAAAACGGATTGATTAAGCATCTTGATCTAATTGCTACTGCAACTAATAAATCGATTGTTATTCAACAACATAAGCAAAATATGATTGCTGTTAATCATTTATTGGAATTGAAAGAAAAACATGAAAATATAACTGGCTTGATTACTGAAGTAAATAGCACAGGTTATCAGATTATTAGAAATAAAGGGTTAGGTCTATACGGTATAGAAGAGATGCTAGTGCAAAATGAAATTAATAATTATGATGGACTTATTAGTAACTTAACTAATCTAAGTTATAAAAAGTATAGAGAATTAATTACTCAGCATAATGATTTATATTTTGATTTTTTTAAATTAATAGTTAAATATTTTTATCAAGATAATATTGTAAGTACATTAAAATATTCGTTGAGCCAAAGTAGCAATATTCTTTATAAGTTACGTTTGCCATTAGTTAAAATCAGTGATGAGTCAAAAGAACAATTGAATAAAATAATGGAGAAATATTAATTTATTTCTCCATTATTTTTGAATCACGAAATAAAAAAAGATACTTTAAATTTATTTATTTAATGAGGCGGATGTTATATACTATTAAAAACGGCTAGATAACTATGAAAAAGTAGATACTCGTAAAGTCTAATTAAAGATTAGAGTTTGAATTTTAAGGAGACAATATAATGAAATTTGCATTTATAATCATGGGAGATTTTAATTTGAAATATGATCATGCCGCAATCCATCAACAGACAGCACAAATAATTGGCGTTACTAATTTAGCAGAAGCAAGTATTGTGGCAAAAAATTATTTATTGAGGGAGTTGACTGCATCGAATTATGCGGTGCTTTTGGAAAAGCAGGAGCTAAAACTATAATTGAAGTGACGGAAAATAAAATACCAATTGGGTATGTTACGCATTTACCAGAATAAGATGAAATTTACGATCTCACTTTTGCTAAATAATTTCTTAAATGAACACGGCTAAAAAAGGTTATTGTGTTAATAATATTACATGTTAAAGATGTTAGTAAAAATTAAATCATTTCTCTTTTCTTGAGAATTTTGATACAATGAACGTAGAAAGTATTAGCAAACGATACTATAATATGTTAATATGGTAAAGATTGTTTTTCAGCGATGATTAAGAAATAATATAGATTATAATAATGGAGGAAAAAATGAAGAAAGATGTTGTTAAAATTTTACCACTTGGCGGACAGGCTGAGATGGGTAAAAGTATGTACTGCATCGAAATAAAAGAACAGATTTTTATTTTAGATGCCGGGTTTAGATTCCCAGAAGTAAGTAAATTAGGAGTGGATATCATTATTCCTAGTTTTGATTACTTAAAAGAAAATAAAGAACGAGTTGTAGCTATCATCATAACGCATGGTCATGATGATGTGATGGCAGCTTTGCCTTACTTGTTAGAAGCGGTCAATGCCCCAGTTTATGCTCCAGCACTAACAGCTGATCTAATTGAACAAATGATCAAGCGACATAAAAAACATAATAATTTTAGAGTGAGTTATCAGTTAAATCGTGTAAAACGCAATGATTCAATTATTATTGCTGGCATTCCTGTTGAATTTTTTCCAGTAACTCATTCGATTCCTGGTAGTGTTGGAGTGGCTTTATGGACTGATAATGGATATATCGTTTATAGCGGTGAATTTATTGTTGATTTTGGTGCCCCAGAAGGATTTAGATGTGATATTCAAAAAATGATGGAGATTGGAAAAAAAGGTGTATTAGCACTTTTATGTGAGTCATCTTATTCTAAAAATCCAGGTTATACATCACCAAAACATAAATTGACAGATAAAATTGATAATATTTTTGAAGATAGTGAAGGACGAATCATTATTTCAAGTTATGCTCAAAACATTTTTAGAACTAAAGAAATTGTTGAACTGACGAAGAAATATAATCGAAAAATTGTTTTTTATGGTCGTGATAAATATGATAGCACAAATAGTATTGTCCGCATTGGACAGCGTTTAAAAAAAGCAGTGATTCAAGTACCAAAAAATCTTATTGCTTTTTCTACTGATATTGGTAAAAAAGGAATTGATGATAATTTAGTAGTATTGCTCAGTGGAACACCGCAAAGAATCTATCATGATATTTGTGATATCATTGATGGTGGAGATGAGTTTTTAAAATTAAATAAAAATGATACATTTATTGTTGCTTCTCCAGTTATTCCTGGAACAGAAAAAATTGCAAATAAAGCGGTAAATGAATTATATAAGACAGATTCAAATATTCATGTATTAAAAAATAAAGAATTATGTTCGATGCATGCATCGCAGGAAGATATTAAAGTAATTATACAAATTTTTAATCCGACATATTTTGTACCAGTTAAGGGTGAGTATCAACATTTTATTTCAAATTTGGAAGTTGCTAAAAATATGGCAATTAAACCAGAAAATATTGCTATTATCGATAATGGTGAAATTTTATCGTTTAAAAGTGGAAAACTAGAAGATTATCGCGATACTATTGAAGTTGAAGATGTAATGATTGATGGAATTGGTGTTGGTGATGTAGGTGATAAAGTTATTGATGATCGAATTCAGTTGTCAAATGATGGAGTAGTCATTATTGGAGTCACGATTGATAGTAAAACTCATGAAATTATTGCCAATACTGATGTTCAGTCACGTGGTTTTGTTTATTTAAGGGATTCTGAACATATTATTAAGGGAGTTATTGATATTGCTGAAAAATGTGTTAGTGAAATGAAAGATGATCCTAAACTAGAAGCAGTAGAAGTTCGACAAAATATTAAAGATAAAGCAAATAAGTTTATTATTAAAGAGACAGGTAAAAGACCTGTAATCTTGCCAATTATCATCGAAGTTTAAGCAAGTTTATCCTTGCTTTTTCTTTTGCTAAATAGATATGATATGGTATAATGATTGAGTTAGAGTTGGGAGTGTGAGTCATGGCGAAAACAAGTCGTTCAAAAAAATCAAAACAAGATCAAATTAGTGAGGATTTAAAAGTAAGAATCATTGCTACAGTAGGCTTGTTTTTAATTGTTGTCGGGGCAATGAAATTAGGGCCAATTGGCGAACAACTGAATTTTTTGTGTACTTATATAATTGGAAATTTTGTTGGAATTAGTTATATTTCATTGGTTTTGATTAGTGGGTATGTAATTTATTTTGCTAAATTACCAAAATTTACTGGTCCTCGTGCAATCGGATTATACATGGTGGTAGGGGCAGTTTTGACTTTTATGTCATCTTTAAATGATGATTTAATGGTTGGAATGAAAGTAATTAATCAATATGTCTCAACAGCACCTTGTAATCGAGGTGGATTTCTAGGAGCTGTTTTATATGGCATTTTAAGTGCTTTGTTTGATAAAACGGGGGCAATGATTGCTGCTGGTTTTATTTTAGTAATTGGTTTAACTTTGTTAGGTAGTAAGTTTTATTTAGAACATCGTAAAAATGTTGCTGAAAGAAAGAAAAAGAAACCCACTAAAAAAGATATTAAAATGCATCAAAGCGCTAGTAAATTCACAGATTTTTTTACCCCTAAAAAAGATAAAGCAAAAGGCTTTTTTCCAGAGGAGATATTTGGTGATGAAAATACTTCAAGCCAAGAGCAAGATCCCCCTGGAAAGAGTTCAGCTCGAATCCATACTACTCATTTAGAAGAAGATGAATCAGTACCCTCTACATTTGAATTTGATGAGGATTCTATGACTTTAGAAATTAAAGATAAAGAACCAAAGATCCATGAAAATGATATGTCTAAACCTAAGAAAAAGATTAATAAGAATTATCGTTTACCTGCCTTATCCCTATTAAAAAATCCTACAGCAAAAAAGTCTGGTGATAATAAAGGAAATGCATTATCTAAAGCTGAAGCACTAACAAATGTTCTTCATGAATTTGGAGTAAACGCAACAATTAGTGATATTTTTATTGGACCATCGGTTACTAAATATGAATTAAAATTGGAAACGGGCACGCGTGTTAATAAAATTATGCAATTACAAGATGATATAAAATTAGCCTTAGCTGCAAAAGATATTCGTATTGAAGCACCAATTCCTGGTAAACCGGCAGTTGGAGTGGAAATTCCTAATAGTGTTGCAACAATGGTAAGTTTCAAAGAAGTAATTAAAGACATTCCAAAAGATTTACAGGATAACAAGTTGTTAGTTCCTTTAGGCAAGGATGTTAGTGGTAAGATTATTTATGCGGAATTAAATAAAATGCCCCACTTATTGATTGCTGGGGCAACTGGAAGTGGAAAATCAGTTTGTGTAAATACTATTATTTGTAGTATTTTGATGCGTGCTCGACCGGATGAGGTGAAATTTATTCTTGTCGATCCTAAAAAAGTAGAGTTAACTAATTATAATGGTATACCTCATCTATTAGCTCCAGTAGTAACTGATCCTAAAAAGGCAGCTGCAGTATTGCAGGAAGTTGTAGTGGAAATGGAGCATCGCTATGACCTTTTTGCTGGGGCAAATGTACGGAATATCGAAGGCTATAATAACTATGCACGTAAAAAAAATGAAGAATTAGCTTTGGACGAACAATTAGAGATCTTACCTTTTCATGTAGTTATTTTAGATGAGGTTGCTGATTTGATGATGGTCGCAAGCAAACAAGTTGAAGATTGTATCATGAGGATTGCTCAAATGGCGCGGGCAGCAGGGATTCATTTGATCGTTGCAACACAAAGACCATCGACTGATATTATCACTGGAGTCATCAAAGCAAATATTCCATCAAGAATTGCTTTTGCAGTCTCTTCTGGAATTGATTCACGAACAATTTTGGATGCTTCTGGAGCGGAAAAATTATTAGGAAAAGGAGATATGTTATTTTCACCAATGGGTTCTAGTTCACCGGTGCGGGTTCAAGGTGCTTTTGTATCTGACGATGAAGTTAGTGCAATTACTCACCACACTGCTACTCAGCAGGAGGCTAGCTATGATGACAAATACATAAATGTAAAATTAAATACTACTTCACCAAGTGCTGCTTCGAAAGAAGAAGAGGAAGATGAAGAATATGAAATGTGTCGCAGTTTTGTAATCAATGCTCAAAAAGCAAGTACATCTTTATTACAACGGCAGTTTCGAATTGGATACAATAAAGCAGCACGAATCATCGATCAGTTAGAAGCAGACGGTGTTATTGGACCACAGATTGGCTCTAAGCCACGTGAAGTTTACATTCGCGGATATCAAGAAGAGGACATCTAAATAGATGTCTTTTTTTGTATATTTTATAAAAAAACGGGAATAATAAATGTAATCGCTTTCAATTTTTAAGGAAGAATGTTAAAATAAAGCTATAGTTTATTGAAGGAGGAAAATTGAATATGAAAAAGCTTTTGGCTTCACTTGTTGTATTCTCATTTCTATTAGTGGGATGCGGTGGTAGTAGCAGTGAAGAATTTGAAGTAGCACTTGTAACAGATGCAGGGGATATTAACGATAAATCGTTTAATCAGTCTGCATGGGAAGCTGTTGAACAGTATCAAAAAGATCATGATGCAACTATCAAATACTATAAACCAGCAAGTTTTGATGATGCTGGCTACAAATCACAAATTGAAGAAGCTGTAGAAAATGGGGCAAAAATTATTGTTTGTCCAGGTTTTAAATTCTGTAATGCAATTGGTGAATTACAAGATAAATACAAAGATGTCAAATTTATCTTGATTGATGCTACACCAACAGTTCCAGATGAGAAGGATAGTACTAAATCTAATCCAGTTGATCCTGGTGATAATGTTTATTGTGCATTGTATACAGAAACACAACCTGGATATTTAGCAGGGTATGCAGCTGTCAAAGCAGGTCACACTAAACTTGGATTTATGGGTGGAATTGCATTACCAGCTGTAATTAATTATGGTTATGGATATATTCAAGGAGCAAATGATGCAGCAAAAGAATTAGGTGTTACAGTCGATATGATGTATACATATACAGGAACATTTAATGAAGATCCTGCGATTAAAACTAAAGCTGCTAAGTGGTATGATGCTGGAACTGAAGCTATTTTCTCATGCGGTGGTGGAATTTGTAACTCTATTTTCCCTGCAGCAAAAGAAGCTGGCAAATATGCAATTGGTGTTGATAGCAACCAAAATGATGACAAGACAGGTGTTGTTATTACTTCAGCATTAAAAGATGTAAAAAAGACAGTTTATGATAAATTAGTCGATTACAAAAATGATAAATTTAAAGGTGGTATCGAAACATTAGATGCATCAGGTGGTTATGTTGGTTTACCAGATGACTTTGATCGTTTGGGTGATTTTAATGCTGCAGCATACAAGGAAGTATTTGATAAAGTGGCAAGTGGTGAAATTAAAATCAAATCAATGACAGATATTACTGACAATGATAATGGTAATCCTACTAAAGTACCTGTCACTAATGTAAATATTACATATGATAAATAATAAAAAGCGAGACAACTCGCTTTTTTTAAAAGTATTTCTCAATCTAACCGAGAAAAATCAACATTAGATAAGAAAGGAGTGACGGTATGGAATATGTAATAGAGATGTTGAATATCACTAAAGAATTTCCTGGAATTAAGGCTAATGATAATATAACCGTACAACTAAAAAAAGGTGAGATTCATGCTTTGTTAGGAGAAAATGGAGCAGGAAAATCAACATTGATGTCAATCCTATTCGGGCTGTATCAACCTGACGAGGGATGCATTAAAATTAACGGTGAAATTGCTGAAATAAATGATCCTAACGATGCTAATCGTTATAAAATTGGAATGGTTCATCAACATTTTAAATTAGTCGAAACATTTACAGTTTTGGATAATATTATTTTGGGTGTTGAAGAAACTAAAAATGGATTATTAGCCAAAGACAATGCTCGTAAAAAGGTTCTTGATCTTTCTAAACAATATCATTTAAATATCGAGCCTGATGCTCTTATAAAAGATATAACAGTAGGGATGCAACAGCGAGTTGAAATTTTAAAAATGCTCTTTAGGGATAATGAGATTTTAATATTTGATGAACCAACTGCAGTTTTAACCCCTCAAGAAATTGAAGAATTATTGAAAATTATGAAAGGATTAGTTGCCGAAGGAAAATCAATTATTTTTATTACACATAAATTAAATGAAATCAAAGCGGTAGCTGATCGATGTACTGTTATTAGAAAAGGAAAGTACGTTGCTACTGTTGATGTTACAACGACCTCAAAAGAAGAATTGTCAAAGATGATGGTAGGCCGTGATGTTAATTTTATTGTTGAAAAAGGAAAAGCAACTCCTGGGCAAACGGTTTTAAAGGTTGAAAATCTCAATTATTGTAAGAAAAACGCTATGAAAAATGCCTTGACAGATATTAATTTTGAAGTTAAACGCGGTGAAATAGTCTGTATTGCAGGAATTGATGGAAACGGGCAAAGTGAACTTGTATATGCATTAACTGGAATGTTAACTGGATATACAGGTAAGATAATTTTAAATAATGAGGATATAACCCATTATTCGATTAGGCAAAGAAATTTAAAAGGAATTTCCCATATTCCTGAAGATCGTCATAAGCATGGACTAGTACTAGATTATAATTTAGCAGAAAATATGATTTTAAAAAATTATTTTAATAAAGATAACCAGAAACATGGTTTCTTAAAATTTGAGAACATTTATAATTATGCAGATAAATTGATTGAAAAATTTGATGTTCGTTCTGGTCAAGGGTCACATTCGATTGTTCGAGGAATGTCTGGTGGAAATCAACAAAAAGCAATTATTGCGCGAGAAATTGAAAGTAATTGTGATTTATTGATTGCTGTTCAACCTACTCGTGGGCTTGATGTTGGAGCAATAGAATTTATTCATAAACAGTTGATTCAACAGCGCGATGAGGGACATGCGGTTTTACTAATTAGTTTAGAACTTGATGAAGTTATGAATGTCAGTGATCGAATTCTGGTAATGTATGAAGGAGAGATTGTTACTGACTTAAATCCAAAAGAAACTAACGTTGAAGAATTAGGATTGTATATGGCGGGATCAAAGCGAGGTGTTGGATATGAAAAATAAAGCATGGACAAAATCATTTTTATCTTCTTTGATTGCGATTTTATGCGGTTTGATTTTTGGACTACTAATTATGTTTTTAGTAATTCCTAATCAGGCATTAGAAGGATTTTCAATCTTACTTCGAGGTGGTTTTTATCGTGGAATTAAAAGCGTTGGTGAAGTATTATATTTATCAGTACCAATTATGATGACCGGTCTTTCAGTGGCTTTTGCATTTAAATGTGGTCTATTTAATATTGGAACACCAGGACAATATATTGTAGGAGCCTTTGCTTCAATGTTTATAGCTTTTAATGCAACTTTTATCCCCGAATCTATTCGTTGGATCTTTGCTGTGCTTGCAGGAGGATTAGCAGGAGCCTTATGGGCCAGTGTTCCTGGATTACTTAAAGCTTATCGCAATGTTAATGTTGTAATATCTAGTATCATGATGAATTATATTGGGATGCTATTAGTAATTGAAGGAGTAAAAAAATTTATGTATAATCCCACTGGCGCTGAATCGTATACTATTCCTACAAGTTTAGCAATACCAAATTTAGGATTAGATCAGGTTTTTAATGGTTCGAGCATTAATTTAGGAACGTTCATTGCTATTGGTGTATGTATTCTTGCTTATGTTATTATGAATAAAACAACATTTGGTTATGAACTAAAAGCAACTGGATATAATCCAGATGCGAGTAAATACGCGGGAATGAATGAGAAAAAAAGTATTGTTTTATCGATGGTAATTGCCGGGTTTTTTGCAGGACTAGGTGGAGCTTTGGTTTATATGGCAGGAACTGGACGAACAATAGGAACAGCAGAAGTTTTAGCCGCTGAAGGTTTTAATGGTATTCCTGTTGCCTTATTAGGGTTTAACAATCCACTTGGCGTGATTTTCGCTGCATTATTTATCGCATATATCAATTTAGGCGGAAACTATGTTCAAGCAGTACATATTGCAGTAGAAATTATCGATGTAATTGTTGCAGCAATTATTTATTTTAGTTCTTTCACATTGTTTATTCGATTAATTTTAGAACGCCGAAAGGGGCGTAAAAAAGATAAAAAACAAGCTTTGATTGGAGGGGATGAATAATGGATTTATTTTATTTCTTATTTAGACAAAGCTTGATGTTTTCGATCCCTCTGTTGATCGTTGCTTTAGGCGGGTTGTTTAGTGAACGCTCTGGAGTAGTTAATATTGCCTTAGAAGGAATTATGATTTTTGGAGCTTTTTTTGGGATTTGGTTTATGCATACTGCTCAAAATGCCGGCTGGTTAAGTGGGCAAGCATTGTTTCTAGTAGCTTTATTAATTTCTGGAGTAATCGGTGGATTATTTGCGCTGTTACATGCTTTTGCTGCAATCAGTATGAAAGCTGATCAGACTATTTCTGGGACTGCATTGAATTTATTTGCTCCTGCTTTTGGAATTTTTGTTGCTAAGACTATTTTTGGTGGAGTGAAAAGTATTCCGTTCAGTAATGAATTTTTAATAAAAAAAGTTCCAGTTCTTTCAGACATTCCAATAATTGGTGATATGTTTTTTAAAGATTTTTATCTTTCTACATTTATTGGTATTGCTATTTTGATTGCTACATACGTGTATCTCTATAAAACGAAAACAGGATTAAGAATTAGGACATGTGGTGAGAACCCACAAGCTGCTGATGCTGCTGGAGTAAATGTATATAAAATGCGTTATTTAGGCGTTGTTCTATCTGGAATATTGGCTGGTATGGGTGGTTTAATCTATGTAATCCCAATAACAAGTGAGTATTCTAGTACAGTTGCTGGATATGGATTCTTAGCATTAGCAGTTTTAATTTTTGGTAACTGGACACCTTGGCGAATCGCATTGTCAGCAATTTTCTTTGCTTTTGCTAAGACTTTAGCTGTAACATATGCTTCAATTCCATTTTTATTAAATTCTGGAGTTCCAGGTGTAGTTTTTAAAATCTTCCCTTATGTTGCCACTTTAATATTATTAGCTTTTACTTCAAAAAATTCTGCAGCACCAAAAGCTGCTGGAGAACCTTTTGATAAAGCAAAACGTTAATTTGTTAAAAAGAACATCATCATGATGTTCTTTTTAACTTGTTCTTTTTAAGATGCGGTTTTAATTTTTATTTTTTAGTGTATAATATATACATTAGGTTTGTAAAGGAGATTTTTATGAAAAAAAGTTATCAATTAGCTGGATATACACTACATGTTATTCCAAGCAAAAAATTTAAGAATATAACAATGTCATTAAAATTAGAAGGAAAGTTAACAAAAGAAAATGTTACTAAACGTTCTTTATTGGCTTTTATGCTTACTGGAGGAACAGAAAACTATCCCTCAACTCAAGCATTATCAACTCATTTGGAAGATCTTTATGGAATGAGTTTTGGCACTAATTTAGCGACTAAGGGAATTGGACAAGTGTTAAATATTTCAAGTGTTTGTATTAATGAAACATTTTTGCCGTATCAAGAAAATTTATTAGTGCAACAAATCAAAATGTTTAATGACGTTTTATTTCATCCCAATGTTAGAAATGGAAAATTTGATGAACAAACTTTTGCTATTAAGAAAAAAGAATTAAAAGAGCGTTTGATTGTTCAAAATGATGATAAATTTATGTACGGATTAGATCAATTATTCAAAAATATGGGTGAGGGTGGTTTTTTATCCATTAGTAATAATGGCTATGTAGAAGAACTTGATCGAATCACTAATGAAGAGGTCTATAAATACTTAGTTGAATGCTTAGAGAATGATGTTAAACATTTATATGTTGTTGGTGATGTTGATGAAAGTATTGTAGATGTATTTAAAGAAAATCTAAGTTTTAGCAGCAGCAGTCAACCGCTTGATCCAGTTACTAATTTCAAATCAAGCAAGAATGACATCTTAGAAGTAGTTGAAAAACAAGATATTACTCAAGCTAAATTAAATATGGGATATGTTGTTGATTGTAACTTTAAGGATCCTGGCACTTATGCGATGACTGTATTTAATGCAATTTTTGGCGGATTTTCACAATCACGGTTATTCAAAATTGTTCGTGAAAAGCATAGTTTATGTTACTATATATCATCAAGCTATGGGGCATTTAGTGGGATTATGACAGTTAATGCGGGAATTGAAGGCAGTGACTATCAAAAAGCTAAGGACTTAATTGCCCAAGAATTAAAGAATATTCAAAATGGTGATTTTAGTAATGATGAAATTGATTTAGCAAAACTGATGTTAAAAAGCTCATTAACAAAAACTAAAGATGAACCAATTAGTTTGATTACATTGGCTTATAACCGGGATTTAACAGGTGTTCAAGAAACAAATGATGAATATTTAGAAAAATTAATGCGTGTATCCAAAGAAGAAATTATTGCTGCCAGCAAAAAAGTACACTTAGATACAATTTTCTTATTAACAGGGAGTGATAAATAATGGAAAAAATATACTTTGATACTTTAAAAGAAACTTTATATCATGAAAAAATGGATAACGGATTAGAAGTTTATCTTTTACCAAAACAAGGGTTTGAAAAAACTTACGGGTTGTTTTCAACCAAATTCGGCGCTATTGATACAACTTTTGTACCTTTAAATGGTAATGAAATGATTAAAGTAGAAGACGGAATAGCTCATTTCTTAGAACATAAAATGTTTGATATGAATGGTACTGATGCTTCTGATGAGTTTGCTAAATTAGGTGCCAGTACCAATGCCTTCACTTCATCAAGTAGAACAGCCTATTTATTTAGTACTACTTCAAATGAATATCCATGTATTGAGTTACTATTAGATTTTGTTCAAAGATTAGATATTACTCCTGAAAGTGTTGAGAAGGAAAAAGGGATTATTGGTCAAGAGATAAAAATGTATGATGATGACCCAGATTGGCGTGTTTATTTTGGATCAATTCAAAACCTTTACAATAATCATCCTGTAGCCATTGATATTGCGGGAACAGTTGAAACCGTAAATCGCACTGATAAAACAATGTTGGAAACTTGCTATAATACTTTCTATCATCCTAGTAATATGATGTTATTTGTCGTAGGTAATATTAATGCCGATACAGCCATAAATGTAATTAGAGAAAATCAGGCTAAAAAGAATTTTGAAACAGCACAACCAATTATTTGCCAGAAAAACATTGAACCTTGTAAGGTTAAAACAAAAGAAAATATTTTATCAATGGATGTTGAAATGAATAAAATAATTGTTTCAATTAAAATAAATGAAATTCTTTCTAAACCTAAAGAAAAAATCAAACGTGAGTTATCAATGAATCTATTGTTTGACTTACTATTTTCAAAAAGTTCAAAATTATATAACGACTGGTTAAATAAAGGGATTATTAACGATTCATTTAGTGCAAGTTTTACGCAAGAAAGAGACTATGCATTTATTCAAATTGGATGTGATTGTGATGACTATGAAACATTAAAAAATCATTTGCTCGACTTAATTAAAAATTTTAAAGAGCTTAAGATTGAAGAAAAAGACTTTGAAAGAATTAAAAAGAAAAATATTGGATTATTTATAAATTTATTTAATAGTCCTGAAAGTATTGCGAATTTATTCAGTCGCTATTATTTTGAAGGAACTATCGCTTTGAATTTAGTCGATGAGGTGGCTGATATTCAACTTAAAGATATTTATAACACTTTTAAATATTTTGATATTGAATACACTAGTACTTGTATCGTTAAGAAAAAGTAATAATTTTGTCACATATCGCTATGCTTAAAGTGTTGACACTTAAGGTGGCTGTGTTATAATAATTTTGGTTAGAGAGTAAATAAATTTCCACATCATAGATAAGGGAACCTGATCTAAATTGCGGTGTTGAAAACCTGTCTTTGAATAGGGATCCTAAAGTATATTTAAAGGTGCCCACCTGTACTTAACAGGGAAATATCTAAAGCTCTCTACCTTTTTTATATTTAAGGAGAAAATTAAAATGAGTAATATAGATCCAGAATTAATTGTAAGAATTAATGAATTGGCTAAAAAGAAAAAAGATGGTACAATCAGTGAGGCTGAATTAGAAGAACAAAAAGAATTACGTCAAAAATATTTAAAAGCTTTTCGTAGTGGGTTTAAGCAACAATTAATGGGTGTTAAAGTTGTTGACGAAGAAGGAAATGATATCACGCCACAAAAGCTAAAAGATGAAAAATTAAAAAATTAATATAATTTGTCGAAAAACTTATTTTAATTTATACGATTTTGTGTATAATAAGAATAAGTTTTTATGTGCAAAAAAGGAGAATTAGAAATTAATGGAAACATCAAGCTTATCAATCGCAACAATTCGTGCGTTAGGTATTGATACCATCAACAAAGCTAACTCTGGTCATCCAGGGATGGTATTAGGGTCAACACCGGCAATCTATACGTTATTTACTAAGGAAATGGATTTTTATCACAAACAATCAAAATGGTTTAATCGCGATCGTTTTGTATTGGCTTCTGGTCATGCTTCAGCATTGTTATATTCAATGCTGCATTTATCTGGTTATCAAATTTCTATTGATGACTTAAAGAATTTTAGACAATGGGGTTCTATTACTCCAGGACATCCTGAATGTGATATTACTGATGGTGTCGATGCTTCTTCAGGACCTTTGGGTCAAGGAATTCCAATGGCAGCAGGAATGGCTTTAGCAGAAAAATTCTTAGCTTCAAAATATAACCGTGAGGGTTATGATGTTGTCGATCACTATACATATGCATTATGCGGAGATGGTGATATGCAAGAAGGCGTTACTTATGAGGCTGCTTCTTTAGCTGGGCATTTATCGTTAGGTAAATTAATTGTTTTATATGATGCCAATAAAGTTACGCTTGATGGGCCGTTATCAATGTCTTTTAGTGAAGATGTGAAAAAGCGTTATGAAGCAATCGGATGGCAAGTAATTCGTGTAACAGATGGAAATGATGTTAGTGCAATTCAAAAAGCAATCCGTAAAGGAAAAAAAGAATTATATAAACCAACTTTGATCATTATTGATACAGTGATTGGTTTTGGTTCAAGTAATGAAGGAACTAATAAAGTTCATGGTAATCCATTAGGAAAAGAAGATGGTAAAAATGCTAAAATTTCTTATGGCTTTGATCATGACGAATTTTATGTTCCTGAAGAAGTTTATGATGATTTTGCTAATACATGTATTAAACGTGGAAAAAATCGTTATAATAAGTGGCAGCGGTTAATGAAAGACTATAAAAATGCTTATCCAGAACTTGCTCAAGAATTAGAAAATGCTATTGCTGGGAACTTTTCATTAGATTTAGATGAAATAATGAAAAAATATTCACCTGGTCATAACGATGCAACAAGAAACACTTCATTAGAAATGATTCAAGAAGTTGCTCAACAAAATCCTACATTTATGTCAGGAACAGCTGATTTAGCATCTTCAACTAAAACAAATATTGCAGGCGAAAAAACATTTAGTGTTGAAAATTATGATGGCCGTAATTTAGCGTTTGGAATTCGTGAGTTTGCTATGGTTGCAATGATGAATGGAATCACTTTACACACAGGAATAAAAGTATCTGCAGGTGGTTTCCTAGTTTTCTCTGACTACTTTAAAGGCGCTTTGAGAATGGCTTGTTTGATGGAATTGCCAATCATTTTACCATTATCTCATGACTCGATTGCAGTTGGGGAAGATGGACCAACTCATCAACCCGTTGAACAACTAACAATGTTACGTTCAATGCCAAATATGCGAGTATTTAGACCAGCAGATGCTGTCGAAATGGCATCTGCATGGAAATTAGCAGTTGAATCAACTAATAATCCTACAGCTCTAATTTTGACTCGTCAAAATGTTACCACAATGACTGCAACTTCATACGAAGGTGTTTGTCATGGAGCCTACATTGTAGGTAAAGAAGTCAATAAATTAGATGCAATTATTATCGCTTCAGGTAGTGAAGTAAATTTAGCAATGGCAGCTAAAGAAGAATTATTGAAAGAAGATATCGATGTTCGTGTTGTATCAATGCCATCAATGGAGTTATTTGAACAGCAAGATGCTAAATATAAAGATGAGATTCTTCCACACAATGTTAGAGCTCGTTTATCGATTGAAATGGCCAGTGATTTTGGTTGGCATAAATATGTTGGTTTAGATGGTAAAACAATGTCAGTAAATAAATTTGGTGCTAGTGCACCTGCTGATATCGTTATTAAAAACTATGGTTTTACAGTTGAAAATGTAGTAAAAAACGTTAAAGATATTTTATAAGGACTAGTAAAAGTGATGTAATAACATCACTTTTATTGATTTTTGGGCATGATTTGACAATATATTTAGATTTTCTTTGATACACTAATCATGGTGATAGAAATGAATACATATAAAATATATAAGTTAAATCCTAATGTTGTTGGATTACTTGAACAATATCCAGAGGTGAAAAATCAAATTATTAATATTGAACCTAAAAATGTTTTTTTTACGAAGCAAATGGAGTGTTTATTTGGAAATAATGAAGGAGTTAGTGACTTTATCGAATACAAGTTAAAAGACCGATACGATTATCATCGGGATAAAAATAAACATGTTATTGATAATCAATTAACAAAAGAAGAAATGATTTGCGTTATTCATGATTACTATATAATTATTGAAGCAAATAAAAAAACAAATATATTCTTGGATATTTTATACCAAATATCAAAAAGTTATGTTATAATGGTAGAGCAATCTAAAAACTTGGAGGTATAAATATGTTGAATATAATTTTGGGTTTAATCGTTGGTGCGATTATCGGTTTTTTCGCAGCACGTTATATGTTTAAAAAACAATTACAAAAAAATCCACCAATCAACGAAAAAATGATTCGTGCAATGTATATGGAAATGGGTCGTAAACCTAGTGAGGCTCAAATTAAAAAAATCATGTCATCTGTTATGTCACAATATAAATAAGGGGTAACCCTTATTTTTACTTTATGAAAATATACCTTACTCGACACTCAAAAACATTGTGGAATCAAGAAAAAAGATTACAGGGATGGCAAGATTCACCGCTAACAGCAGAAGGCATAGAAGATGCTAAGTTGCTAAAAGCAAGAATCACAGAACTTAAAATTGATTATTGTTATAGCAGTCCGATAGAACGTGCTAAAGCAACAAGTGAAATATTATTTGATCATGTTCTTGTTGACGAACGATTAAAAGAAATGAATTTTGGTAAATACGAAGGATGCCTTATTAATGAATTATTAAATGATCCAATTTATAATCGATTATGGAATCTTCCGGATGATGATGTTAGCACTCCTGGTGGTGAAACATATCATGAAGTCCAAATGCGGTTAAAAGATTTTTTTAATGATATTTATAAAAAACATCATGATGATACAATTTTTATTACGATTCATGGGATGTTATTTATTATTCTTCACGGAATAATGCTTAATTATAAAACATCCGAATTAACAAAAATCAATAAATATGTTGTTCGTGGTTGTTCTTTAAGTGAAGTTGAATATGATGGAAAAGAATTTAAGATTAAATATATTGGTGATGATAGTCATCTAAAAAGTAGTGAAATAATTACATATAAATAATTACCTAATGGATGCATCTCTTTTTGGATAATGCATCCTTATTTTTATTAAATAAAAAAGCCGTGATAATTCACAACTTTATGTATTAACGAGCATATTTACATCCAAGTAATTTTATTTTCTGTCCCATTTTTAATTCTAATTAAATTTTCTTTGTGTCGATAAATTAACAGTAAAATAACCGCTGCAGTTACGATTTTACCAGTCATTGACATATTTAAAAACGGAATTGCAAACAATACTGAAGACGATGCTAAAACTGAAGACAGTGAAACATATTTAGAAAGCTTTAGAACAATGAAGAAAACGACTAAGGCTAAGACAGCACCTATAGGATTGACAGCCATAAAAAAACCGATTGCAGTTGAAACTGCTTTACCGCCTTTGAAATTTGCAAAAACAGGATAGCAGTGCCCAATCACACAAGCTAAAGCACATATATATGCTAAATCATTATTCATTTTTAATAGTGAACATAAGTAACTAGTTAAAAGCATTACTAATAATGCCTTTGAAGCATCCAAAAGAATTACAGCAACACCAGCTTTTTTTCCTAAAACACGACCAGTATTTGTTCCCCCTAAATTACCGGAACCATAGTTTCTAACATCAGTTTTATAGACTAATCGCCCAATAACTAATGCAAAGGGAATCGATCCATATAGATAACTGAGTATAATTAAAATTATTGAAATCATTATATCCATTTTTTATCACCTGTGACTATTATATATTATCATTATAAAAATGCAATAATCTTTGAAAAAAACCTAAAATTTAGGTATAATGGTACAAGTGATTAAAGGAGGCAGATGAATTATATGGCAGCTAAAAGTAATTATGATGAGTCAAATATTCAAATACTTGAAGGCTTAGAAGCAGTTCGTAAGCGACCAGGAATGTATATTGGTTCGACTGATGCACGCGGACTGCATCACTTAGTTTGGGAAATTGTTGATAATGCAATTGATGAAGCACTTTCAGGATTTGGTGATAATATACAAGTAACGATTTGTAAGGATAACAGTATCAAAGTAACTGACCATGGTCGGGGAATGCCGACAGGGATGCATGCTTCAGGTAAGCCTACAACAGAAGTAATCCTTACGATTTTACATGCCGGTGGTAAGTTTAACGAAGACGGCGGTTATAAAACTTCTGGCGGATTACATGGAGTTGGGGCGTCGGTCGTTAATGCACTATCTTCATGGCTTGAAGTAACAATTTATCGTGATGGAAAAGTTTGGCAGCAAAGATTTGAAGATGGTGGTAGTAAAGTTGGGAAGTTAAAAGTGATTGGTAAATCAAATCAAACTGGAACAACGATTCATTTTATGCCCGATTCAAGCATTTTTTCAGTTTATGAATATAATTTTTCTACGATTAGTGAACGATTGATGGAAAGTGCGTTCCTTTTAAAAGGAATCAAAATTGATTTAGTTGATGAACGTACAGGTAAAGAGATAAGTTATCAATACGATAATGGTTTAACAGCATTTGTTGAATATTTAAATTATGAAAAAGAGACTCTTAATGAAATTATTAATATTGAGGGTACAAATAATGAAATAGAAGTTGATGTCGCTATGCAGTTCACTAGTGGTTATCAAGAAACTACTTTATCTTTTGTGAATTTAGTTAGAACTGGTGATGGTGGAACTCATGAAACAGGATTTAGATCAGCTTTAACTAGAACGTTTAATGAATATGCTCGTAAATATGGGTTATTAAAAGAAAAGGACAAGAATTTAGAAGGAAATGATGTTCGTGAAGGACTTTCGGCAATTATTTCAATTAAAGTACCTGAACATTATTTACAGTTTGAAGGACAAACAAAATCTAAACTAGGAACGCCAGAGGCACGAAATGTTGTAGATACAGTAGTTTATGAAAAACTTACATATTTTTTAGAAGAGCATAAAGAAACAGCAGATAATCTTGTTAAGAAAATGATTAAAGCTGCTCAAGTTCGTGATGCGGCACGTAAAGCTCGAGAAGCTGCTCGTAAAGGTAAAGGCCCACGTCAAGAAAAAATTTTAAGTGGAAAATTAGCACCTGCTCAATCTAAAGATAAAAAACGTAAAGAGCTATACTTAGTCGAAGGAGATTCAGCAGGCGGTAGTGCAAAACAAGGTCGCGATCGTAAATATCAAGCAATTTTACCATTACGAGGAAAAGTTGTTAATACTGAAAAGGCAGCAATGGCTGACATTTTAAAAAATGAAGAAATTGCAACAATTATTAATACAATTGGGGCTGGCGTTGGAGCTGATTTTAACGAAAAAGATAGTAATTATAATAAAGTAATCATCATGACCGATGCTGATACCGACGGTGCCCATATTCAAATTCTTTTACTAACTTTCTTCTATCGATATATGCGAGATCTAATTACTGCAGGAAAAGTATATATTGCTTTACCACCACTTTATAAAGTGTCAAAGAAAAGTGGGAAAAAGGAAGATATCGTTTACGCTTGGGAAGAAGACGAATTAGAAGAAGCAAAGAAGAAAATTGGTCGTGGATATAATGTACAACGGTATAAAGGACTTGGGGAGATGAATGCTTCTCAATTATGGGAAACAACTATGAATCCAGAAACTCGGACTTTAATTCAAGTATCAATTGAAGATGCGGCAATTGTTGAACGTCGAGTTTCTGTATTAATGGGTGATAAAGTAGAACCAAGACGAGAATGGATTGAACAAAATGTCCAATTTACATTAGAAGATAATTTTGCAATTGAGTAAGGAGAAAATAAGCGTGGATAAAAAAATAATTATGTCATTAGAAACTATCATGGGTGACCGCTTTGGAAAATATTCTAAATATATTATTCAAGATCGTGCTTTACCTGATGTTCGTGATGGTTTAAAACCAGTACAGCGCCGGATTCTTTATTCGATGTATAAAGAAGGAAATTTATATTCAAAACCATATCGTAAGTCAGCAAAAACAGTTGGGAACGTTATTGGTAATTATCATCCTCATGGAGACACATCAGTATATGATGCAATGGTCCGTTTATCCCAAGATTGGAAAATGCGTGTTCCATTAGTTGATATGCAAGGAAATAATGGATCTATTGATAACGATCCGGCAGCAGCAATGCGTTATACTGAAGCTCGTCTATCAGCAATTGCTGTTGAATTACTAAAAGATTTAGATAAAGATACAGTATTAATGTCTTTAAACTTTGATGATACAGAATATGAACCAACTGTATTACCAGCGGCCTATCCAAATTTATTAGTAAATGGTGCAACGGGAATATCGGCCGGTTATGCAACAGATATTCCTCCACATAATCTTGAAGAAGTAATCGATGCAACGATTCATCGAATTAAATACCCTAACTGTTCTTTGGAAAAACTAATGGAATTTATTAAAGGTCCAGATTTTCCAACTGGAGCTATTGTTGAAGGAAAACAAGGAATTTTAAATGCCTTTAAAAGTGGCCGTGGGAAAGTGATTGTTCGTAGTACTAGTGAAATGATTGAAGAGAAAACGATGAATAAAATCGTTATTACTGAAATTCCCTATGAAGTAAACAAAGCAGAATTAGTTCGTAAAATTGATGAAATTCGATTTAATCGCAATATCGATGGAATTATCGAAGTTCGTGATGAATCTGATCGTACTGGATTACGGATTGTTATTGATTTAAAAAAGGATATAAATGTACAAAATACTCTTAACTATCTATACAAAAATACTGATCTACAAAAAAATTACAACTATAATATGGTTGCAATCAAAGATAAGCGACCAGTCTTAATGGGGGTAATTGAGATTTTAGATGGCTATATTGCACATCAAATAGATGTTGTTACACGAAGTTCAATTCATGATCTTAATAAGGCTAATGAGCGTAAACATATCGTTGAAGGATTGATTAAAGCAATTTCAATTTTAGATGAGGTTGTAAAAACAATTAGACAATCAAAAGATAAAAGCGATGCTAAAAATAACTTGATTGAAAAATATGGTTTTAGCGAAAAACAAGCTGAAGCAATTGTAATGTTACAATTGTATCGTTTAACAAACACTGATATTGTCACATTGGAAAATGAAAATAAAGAATTAGATAATCGAATTGCATATTTAAATAATATTTTAAACAGTGATGAGGTTCTACGTAAAGTTATTATTGATCAATTAAAAGGTATTAAGAAAAAATATCCAATGCCACGTCTATCAAAAATTCGTGATGAGGTTCAAGAAATTAAAATAGATGAGAAAGCAATGATCCTATCTGAGGATATCAATGTTTCTATTACCCGTGATGGATATATTAAGCGAATTAGTAATCGTTCTATCAAGGCTAGTGAAGGTATTCCGTTCGGCAAAAAAGAAAATGACTATCTAGTTTCAATGTATCAAGCCAATACGTTAGATCATTTATTGCTGTTTACTGATGCTGGAAATTATCTCTTTATTCCAGTTCATAAGATTGAAGAATTTAAATGGAAAGATGCTGGTAAACATGTTAGTTATTTAGTAAAACTAAATGCTGGTGAAAAAATCATCGGAACTATTTTGGTAAAAGATTTTAATTTACCATTGTACGTTATGCTAGCAACAAAAAATGGTCAAATCAAACGGACGAATTTAAAAGATTTTGAAGTTACTCGATATTCAAAGCCCCTTAAATGTATGGGATTAAAGAATGATGATCGGGTAGTCGATGTTAAATTGACTGATAATAATCAAGGAATTATCTTAACGACTAAAGCTGGGTATGGAGCATTATATTCAGAGCAAGAAGTTTCAATCGTTGGAATCAAAGCCGCTGGGATTAGAGCTGTAAATTTAAAAAATGATGAGTTAGTTAGTCTCAATATTTTTAATCCATTAGTTAGCAGTTCATTAATCGTTATTAGCGAAGAAGGTGGGGTTAAACGAATTAAAATTGGCGATATAACACCTTGCAATCGTGCTACAAAAGGAACTTTATTGTATAAGAATCCTAAATCTAAAATTATTTATGTAAAAGATTCCGTAATTGTTGATAATTCACAATTAATTACAGTCACTTTAAACGATCAGACTTCATTTGAATTTAAAGCAACTGACTATAATAATGCTAATCTTGAGCAAAAACCAAGTGTAGCTAATAAATTAACGGCTAATCAAGTAATTGATGATGTTTATATAAATTCTCCAATTTCAACAAGTGATTATGATGTAGCTAAGAAAACCGAAGTTGATTTAGAAATCTTTAAACAACCCAAAGAGCATACCTTATTAGATGATTTTGAAAGTGATGAGGTTGAAACTACCAAAAATAAAGCGGTTGTTAAAGTACCCAAAAAAACAGAACCAATTAAATATGAAAAAATATCTCTAGAAGATATTCTAAAAGAAGATGATTTTTAAACCGTAAATTATATAATTTACGGTTTTTCTTTCATATGTTCACGCAATAATTTAATTAATGCACGTTTTTCAAGACGTGAAACATAAGAACGTGAGATATTTAATTTTTTAGCAATATCTTTTTGAGTATACTTTTTGGTATTATTCAAGCCATAACGCATAATCAAAGTATCTTTTTCGCGGGGTTCAAGAACACTAAAATATGTTGTAAATTTATCTAAAGTATCCTTTTTATCTACTATATCGATAAACTCCTCTTGTTTTGCGGCAATGATATCACCTAAAACTATTTCACTGCCATCCTTATCAATACCGATTGTCTCATTTAATGAAATATCTAAGTTAGTCTTTTTATTAGTTCTAAGATGCATTAATATCTCATTTTCAATACATCTGGAAGCATAAGTGGCTAACTTAGTTTTATGGTTTTGTTTATAACTATCGACTGCTTTAATCAGTCCTATTGTTCCAATTGAAATCAGATCTTCCTGCATATCTTTATTGTTCTCGTATTTTTTAGCAATATGAGCTACCAATCTTAAATTTCTTTCAATTAAAACATTCCGAGCCTCTTTGTCACCATTAAAAAACTGTTCAAGATATCTTTCTTCCTCTTTAGCTGTTAGTGGTAACTCAAAAGATTTTGATTTAATGTATGAGACAAAGAAACCATTAGTAAGTAAGGATAATAATGTTGAAAACATTTATATTTCACCTCTAATACATATATATTGTCAATCTTTTAATTTAGGACAAAAATCTTTATATTCATCCAAATAAATAAAATTATACCAAGTTTTATTTTAACGATTATTTACTTTAAAATTGGCTTAAAATAAGGTACAATGGGAGTGGTTTGAAAAGGAGATAGTATGACTAAAGAGATTAGATGTTTTGGCTGTGGAGCCATAATTCAAAGTGAAGACGAAAAAAAGATAGGTTTTGTGCCTAAAAATGCTTTAGAAAAAGATGTAATTCTTTGTAAACGCTGTTTTCGCTTAAAAAATTATCATGAATTACAAAAAACAGATCTTACTAGTGATGATTTTTTAAAAATTCTTCAAGAAATCGGAAATCATGATTGTCTTGTTGTTTATTTAGTTGATTTATTTGATTATAATGGCAGCTTAATAAATGGATTATCACGGCATCTTAATAATAATGATATTTTAGTTCTTGGAAACAAACGAGATATTTTGCCAAAATCACTAAAAGATCGTAAAATTGAGCATTGGCTAAGAAGACAGTTGAAAGAATCAGGAATTAAACCTATTGACGTTATTTTATCAAGTGGAACCAAAAATTATAATTTAGATTTATTAATAGATAAGATTAATGAATATCGTCATGGTCGAGATGTTTATATTGTTGGAGTTACTAATGTCGGGAAATCTTCGTTGATTAATTCTTTATTAAAACATTATGCAGGAGTAACTGATAATTTAATAACAACAAGTGAATTTCCTGGAACAACGCTTGATTTAATTGAAATTCCACTAGATGATAAAAATTATTTATATGATTCGCCTGGTATCATTAATAATCATCAGATGGCTCATTTAGTTAAAGATGAAGATTTGAGAATAATTATTCCTAAAAGCGAATTAAGACCAATTAATTTTCAATTAAACGACCAACAAACACTATATTTTGGTGGGTTGGCACGCGTTGATTTCATTAAAGGACCGCGTAGTTCTTTTACTTGTTTTTTTCCAAAATTATTAAAAATTCATAGAACTAAATTGGGAAACAGTGATAATTTATATAATCGGCACTTGACTCTGATGCCGGAAATTGAAAGTATTAAGGATATTAATGAAATGGCAAGTTATGATTTTAAATTACCAGAGGGTAAAATTGATATTGTTATTTCCGGTCTAGGATTTGTCAGTGTTAATTGTCCCAATGCCAATGTTAGAGTTCATGCACCACAAGGTGTTGGTGTTTTTATTAGAGAAGCATTAATTTAGAAAGGAATCGGGTTATGTTAACAGGAAAGCAAAAAAGATATTTAAGAGGGATAGCACATAATTTAAATGCTATTTTTCAAATTGGTAAAGAAGGAGTTCATCAAACTCAAATTGAAGGTATTGACGATGCTCTAGAAGCTCATGAATTGATCAAAGTAAAAATTCTTGAATCATGTGCTGATTCAAAAAATGAGATTGCGCTAGAGTTAAGTATGAAAACAAAAGCAGATGTTGTGCAAATTTTAGGAAGAACAATTATTTTATATCGCCCAAGTGAAAAGGAAATTTATAAATTACCATGATAAAAATAGGTGTTTTTGGCGGTAGTTTTGACCCAATTCATCGTTCTCATGTACGCGTGATTGAAGAGTCAATCAGGCAATTAAAGTTAGATAAAATTTTAGTTATGCCGACTGCTAACAACCCATGGAAAGACTCTACAGGAGCAACTAAACAACAACGATTAGCGATGTTGGAAATTGCTTTAAAGCGCTATAAAAATGTTGAAATTTGCCGCTACGAGATTGATCAAGATAGTAGTAAAAAAAATTATACGATCGATACAATTAGATATCTAAAAAAAATATATCCAAATGATCAGTTATATTTTATGATGGGAATGGATCAAGCAAGTTTATATCATAAATGGATTGCTGCTAAAGAATTGAGTCAATTAGCTCAATTAGTGGTATTCGATCGCATAGGTTATCAAATTAATGATAATTTAGATAAATATAATTTTATTCACTTAGATTTGGTTGCCAGTGATGACGCTAGTAATAATATCCGGAATGGTGCATTACATGCTTTAAATCCTGAAGTTTTAAAATATATTGTTAATAATGGTATTTATTTAGAAACAATTGTGAAAAATAAAATGTCTTTAAAACGCTATCGTCATACAGTGAGCATGGCTCATTTAGCTAAAGAAATTGCATTAGCTAATAATCTAGATGGTAGAAAAGCATATGTAGCAGGAATGCTTCATGATATTGCTAAAGAAATGCCTCATGATGAAGCTGTTGTAATAATGCAAAAAAATTATCCAGATTATCTTAATAAACCAGAGGCGGTTTGGCATCAATGGTTATCTGAATATGTTGCAAAAAATGAGTATTTAGTTGATGATCCTGAAATATTACAAGCAATTAGGCATCATACAACTGCTTCTTTATATATGTCAAAACTTGATATGTGTATTTATGAAGCTGATAAATACGATCCAAGTCGAGATTACGATTCTTCAAAAAAAATTGCATTATGCAAAAAAGATGTAGTTGCTGGCTTTAAAGGGTGTTTACAAGATTTTTATGATTTTTCCCATGAAAAAGGGCGAAAAATTGATGAATGTTTTTTTGAAATTTATAATAAATATGCAAAAGGAGATATTAATGAATAAATTAGAAGTAATTATAAAAGCATTAGATGATAAATTAGCAGAGGACATTGTAGTAATTGACATGCAGTTAGCTAGTCCTATTTTTGATACTTTTGTGATTTGTTCAGCAAGTAACGAGAGATTGATGAATGCTTTACGTGACAGTGTCGAAGACAGCTGTCATGAAAATGGTTATGAAGTTAAAAAAATTGAAGGGTTACGCAATAGCAAGTGGTTATTGATGGATTATGGTGATATCGTTGTGCATATATTTGATGCTGACGAACGAAACAGTTATAATCTTGAGAAATTATGGTCTGATATGCCACGAATTGACGTATCAAAATATTTAGCTTAATGTCATACGAAAATTTTGCTTATTACTATGACAGCTTAATGGATGAACAATTTTATGATGATTATTTCAAGTTTATAAATGAGCACGCTGATTTTAAAAGCGTGCTTGAACTTGGGTGTGGAACTGGTGAAATTGCAATTCGTTTAGCTAAAGCAGGTAAAGAGATTTATGCAACTGATCTTTCTAAAGATATGCTTGAAGTTTCACGTTTGAAAGCAATGGAAGCAGATGTTAATCTTTTATTAGGTCGAGTTGATATGACTGATTTTGTAACCGATAAAGCAGTAGATTTGATTTTATGCCTTTGTGACTCAATTAATTATGTTTTGAGTAAAAAGAAAGTATTAAGAACTTTTAAAAATGTATATGAATCACTAAAATATAATGGAACCTTTATATTTGATGTTGATAGTCTTTATAAGATGGATGAAATTCTAGATGGCTATTTTGAAGAAGAAGATGCTGATGATTTCTATTTTAAATGGCATGTAGAAAAGACTGCTCTTGGTAAAGTGGAACATGAAATTGAGATAATTGATAAGGAAAATAATGAACATATAAAAGAAATGCATTATCAGCAAACTTACGATATTGAAATTTATCTTAGCTTATTGAAACAGGCAGGTTTTACGGATGTACAATATTATGGTGAGTTTGAGGAATATCATGATAAATCACAAAGAATTATTTTTATATGTCATAAAAGAAGGGGAGGTAAGTAGAATGATTGGAATTATCGGAGCAATGGAAGAAGAAGTGGCAGCAATTAAAGAATATATGGAGATTACTGAAACACGCTCTATTCTTGATTGTACATTTTATCAAGGAACGATAAAAGAGCGCCAAGTCGTTTTGTTACAGGGTGGAGTAGGAAAAGTTAATGCTGCTATTTGTACTACTTTATTACTGACTAACTATAAAATAGATTATGTCATAAATATCGGTTCTGCTGGTGGATTGTGTTTAACTCAAGAAGTTGGGGATATAGTTATTTCTAATGAAGTTTGTCAACATGATTTTGATATTACGGCATTTCCCAATCGAGTGATTGGTGAAGTTCCAGGTTTACCCCCAAGAATAGAAGCAGATCGTCAACTAATTACTCAAGCTAAAACAATATTATCAAACTTAAATTTAAATTGCGAAATTGGTCTAATTGTTTCTGGTGACCAATTTGTTGCTACACCGGAAGTAGCAACACGCATTAAAAATAATTTTCCTGATGCAAAATGTACTGAAATGGAAGCAGCAGCAATTGCTCAAACATGCTATAAATTCGGGACTAGTTTTATTATTACACGTTCTTTAAGTGATGTTTTTGGTAAGGGAGATTCTTCTGTCCAATTTGATGAATATTTAAAAAAAGCATCCCAAGCGTCAGCTAAAATGTGTATAGCATTAATTGCAGAAACGGAGCATTAATACATATGCAAAATATAGAATTACTTGCTCCAGCTGGAAGTTATGAAGCTTTAGTAGCAGCGGTTCAAAATGGTGCAAATGCAATTTATTTAGGAGGAAATGAATTTAGTGCCAGAGCTTTTGCAACAAACTTTAATCGCGAGGAATTACAAGCTGCAGTTGCATATGGCCATTTACGCAACGTTAAAATTTATGTAACTGTAAATACTTTATATGAAGATAATCAGTTTGAAAAACTACAAGATTATCTTTTGTTTTTACAAACAATAAAAGTTGATGCTTTAATTATTCAAGATATCGGACTGATGAGTTTTGTTAAACAATACTTTCCAGATTTTGAAATTCATATGTCAACACAGACTAGTATTTATAATTTGTCAGCAGTTAAATATTTTGAAGATGCTGGTGTTGATCGTGTTGTTTTAGCGCGCGAAAATACACTTGATGAAATAGCTGATATTTGTCAAAACACAATTCTAGATATTGAGGTGTTTGTTCATGGTGCTCTATGTATGTCATATTCGGGACAGTGTTTAATGTCGAGTATGATTGCTAAAAGAAGTGGAAACAAAGGCGCTTGTGGACAGCCTTGTCGGCTCGCTTATAAATTGCAAAAAGATAGTATGAATTTAGATAAAATTCCAAGCTATTTATTATCACCTAAAGATTTATGTACCTTTGAGAATATTGGGCAATTAATTGATGCTGGTGTTACATCATTTAAAATAGAAGGACGGATGAAACGACCTGAGTATGTTGCTACAATCGTTAAACAATACCGTGAAGCAATAGATGCATATTTAAAAAATACGACAGTTAATGCATTTGAGCAGCGTATAAAAAAAATGAAGCAAATGTTCAACCGTGGATTCACTGGTGGATATATTTTAAAAGATCAAAATTTTGTGGCTAAAGATTATCCTGGAAACCGAGGAATTGAAGTTGGTACAGTGATAGATTATGATAAACATCGAAAAATTGTAAAAATTCAATTACAAGATAAGTTGAAACAAGGAGATCGGATTAATTTCAAGAGTGTTGGGTTTACTCGAACTATTACAAAGTTATATTTATTTAATAATTTGATTAATCAAGGCAATGCTGGTGATATTGTTGAAATCGAATTGAATACCCCAGTAAAAAAGAATGAAACAGTATATAAGGTTATTGATATAGATCTAATCAATGAAGCTTTAGCAAGTTATAAAAATGAAAATATTAAAAATACAGTAACTATGGCATTTTCAGGTCAAATCAACGAACCAGCACGATTAACCATCAACTATAAAGATTTAAAAGTTGAAAAAGTTTCTAATCTTCTAATTGAATCAGCAGCTAAATTGCCATTAGATCCTCAAAGAATCAGACAACAATTAGGAAAATTAGGAAATACAGTATTTAAGGCAAATGATATTACTATTGACTTTCCTGATAATGGTTTTTTTAGTATTAAAGAAATTAATGAAATGCGTCGTCAAGCAATAGATGAACTTTCTAATATGATAGTAAAGATAAAAAAAGTTAAAAAACCAATGATTAAAACTAAACATAATCATATTAATAAACAAATTAAAGGGATTGTGGTAAAAATTTATAATTTGGCACAATTAAAAGCATTGTTAACAGAGGAAGTGGATGCATATTATTTTCCTATCAACGAAGAACTTGATGAAGCTATAAGTTTAGCGCATTCTGTAAATAAAGAAATAATCCCATTTACAAGCTTTTTGAATAATCAGGATATTTTAATCAAGTTTAAAAATAGTGTCTCATACAATAAGATAAATAGTATTTTAGTAGGTGACTATGGAGCATTACAAATTTTTAAAGATAAAAAATGTATTTTAGATAGTACTTTCAACCTTTATAATAGCTATGCTTTGAATTATTTTAATAATCATGATGCTATTCTTTCTCTCGAGATGAGTAGAAAACAAGTTAATCATTTAAATAATATTAAACAAAATATTATAATGACAGTGTATGGCAAAACAATCAATATGCATCTAAAACACTGCTTAATAAGTGATCATTATTTTAATTGTAAAAAAATCAAATGTAATCTTTGTAAACAAGGAAAGTTTACTTTAATTGATCGTAAAGGTGAACAATTTGATATTTTCCCAGATCAAGACTGTAATAACTTAATATTCAATAGTCACTGTCTTTACATTGATCATTTAGAAAAACTAGAAGTTGATTTTATTTTGCTTTCATTTAGTAATGAAGCACCAGAAATCACCAAAGCTGTATTTAGGGATTTCAAAAATAATATTATGTTTGCTAAACCTCGACAAATTAGTTTAAAAACAAAACTAACTAATGGATATTTTTATGACTAATTATCTAATTATATAAATAAAAATTATTATTTGTCGAAATAAATTATAAATATACAAAATCTTATTGAAGAAAAATAAGGAAAATGCTAAAATCTATTTATCGGAGGTATAATGATGATTGATAAAGATTTAGCGGCACGATTAAAATCTTATCGGAATTTCAAACACCTGACACAAAAGGATGTTGCTGCTTATTTAAAAGTACCACATTCAGCCATTTCAGATATTGAAAATGGTAAGAGGGATATTACAGTAGGGGAATTAAGAATATTTTCTAACTTATATGGACGAAGTGTAGAAGAAATAATGAGTGGTAAAAAATACGACTACTATAATATTGCTAATATCGCACGGTTGTTAACAGAGTTACCGGATGAAGATTTAAAAGAAGTAATGTTTATGATTGAATATAAACGTAAGCGAAATGAAGAAAAAAATAGAAGTGAGAAATTTTAAATCTCACTTCTATTTTAGTATTTGCTTAAATTCTTCTAAAACGATTTTTCCATCGTCTAGAACCATTTTTGAGCATTCTTCAAAAGTTTCACTATTATAATAATTTACTTTTATAGTATCACCGATTTCCACGATTGCAAAGGTTCCGAAACCATATGAACCTCGATTGATCATCACACTGCCTGGATTAATAATATAACGGTTACCAATTTGGGTATATGCAGGAACATGAGTATGTCCGTGAAAACAGATATCAATATTATTAGCAATCATATATTGCTTTATTTTATCATTTCCGTAGTATATATCGTAAGCATTTCCATGAGTAATTAAACAGCGATATTTTCCAATTTCTAAAATAATATTGACTGGAAAATCTTCATCATCATGATTACCTTTTACAGTATAATATTTGTTTAACAAGAAATCATCTTTTTTTAAGGATGAATCTCCACAATGTAAATAATAATCCATCTTAGGATATGTTTGATTAATTTTTTGAAATAATTCATTTTGTAAATGAGTATCACTAATTACTAATATCTGCATGTAAAATCACTTCCTTCTTTATCTATCATAACATATTTGAAAAAGGATAAAAATAAAGATAATTATTCTTTGACACCAATGGTCTAGACAAGTACAGAAGAATAGCGTCTGTTATACTATAAAAAAAGATTTATTTGAAATATTTTATAAAAGAAAAATTAAAATTTTTAGATTCTTTTTTTATAATTCCACTTCAAAAAAACGGTGTTAAAGAGCTTTAAAAATTGATGATTCTAACAAGGAAAATTTTAAAATGGCAAGATTTATTAACTAAGAGTAGAAGTTATTTTTTACTAAAAAATTCATTTTTAATTGTAAAAAAATAAAGCATTTCAGCCAAGAAAGTGTTTACATTCTAAGCCATTCGGTGTAAAATTAATTTAGGTAAAAAAAAAGGAGTGTATATTATTATGAAAACTATTTTATTAGTGTGTTCAGCAGGTATGTCTACTAGCTTACTAGTAACAAAAATGGAAGGTGCTGCTAAAGATGCAGGTGTTGAATGTAAAATTTTTGCATTACCATTCTCTGATGCACCAAGAGTATTAGAAGAAGTAGATTGTATTTTACTTGGCCCACAAGTTAGATTCCAAAAAGCTGCTATTGAAAAATTGGCTGCTGGACGTAAAGCAGGAGCTATCCCTGTTGATGTAATCGATATGAGAGATTATGGAACTATGAACGGTAAAGCTGTATTTGAAGCTGCAATGAAAATGATTGGGTAATCAAAAAGCTTAAACTGAAATAACAAAAGATAAAACGGGCGTTTTTTGTGATGCCCTTTTTATATGAAATTTAACAATAAAGGAGAGAGTTAGTTATGGCAACAAGAATTATGTTAGTATGTGCTGCAGGTATGTCTACTAGTTTATTAGTAACAAAAATGGAAGTAGCAGCAAAAGAAGCTGGAGAAGAAGTAGAAATCTTTGCTTTACCTTTGACAGAAGGTGAAAAAATTATTGATACTGTAGATTGTGTATTACTTGGCCCACAAGTTAGATATGCAAAAAAAGAAGTTGAAAAAATTATTGCAGATACTGGAAAAGATATTCCTTATGATGTAATTGAAATGAAAGATTACGGAATGATGAATGGTAAAGCTGTTTACGAATTTGCTAAAAAATTAATGGGAAGATAATTCCTTACGATTAAATAAAAACGGATAAAATTTATCCGTTTTTATTTTGACGAAATTTCAAGAAATAGGGGTTTTATATTGTATACAACTATGATATAATATCCTAAATAATTAGGAGGTAGGTAATAGTATGCAAAAGGGGATTATTACAGTAGTAGGAAAAGATCAAGTAGGAATTATTGCTAAGGTTTGTAGTTTTTTAGCGGAAAAACAAGTTAATATCTTGGATATTTCTCAAACTATCATTCAAGGTTATTTTAACATGATGATGATTGTAGAACTAAGTTCAATTACCGAAGAATTTGGAACTATCTGTGAAGATTTAGATAAATTAGGTGAAGAAATCGGAGTAAATATTAAATTACAACATGAAAACATTTTTAATAAAATGCATCGTATTTAAGGAGAATCGGAATGATTAATTTATTTGAAGTAGCAGAAACAAATAAAATGATTGAGCAAGAAAATCTTGATGTGAGAACAATTACATTAGGGATCAGTTTATTAGACTGTATGGATCATGATATTGATGTTTTATGTGAAAATATTTATAAAAAAATTACTACCGTAGCTAAGAATCTAGTCTCTACGGGTAAACAAATCGAAATGAAATATGGAATTCCTATTGTCAATAAAAGAATTTCAGTAACACCAATTGGATTTGTTGGCTCTAATGCTTGCAAATCAACAGCGGACTTTGTTAAAATTGCTAAAACATTGGATAAATGTGCTCATGAAACTGGAGTTAATTTCATCGGTGGTTATACAGCAATTGTTTCCAAAGGAATGACAAAGGCGGAAGAATTATTAATTCGTTCAATTCCTGAAGCAATGAAAGTTACTAGTAATGTTTGTAGTTCGGTAAATGTTGGATCAACTAAAACTGGTATTAATATGGATGCAGTAAAATTAATGGGGGAAATCATTCATGAAACTGCAGATTTAACTAAGGAAAATGATTCTATTGGTTGTGCTAAGTTAGTTGTTTTATGCAATGCACCTGACGATAATCCATTTATGGCTGGGGCTTTCCATGGGGTTAGTGAAGCAGACGCAATTATAAATGTTGGAGTTAGTGGCCCGGGTGTTGTTAAAAATGCTATTGCCAATGCCAAAGGAAAAGATTTTGGAGAGTTATGTGAAATTATCAAGAAAACTGCGTTTAAAATTACTCGCGTAGGTCAATTAGTTGCTTTAGAAGCGTCGGAAAAATTGGGGATTCCTTTTGGAATCATCGATTTATCATTAGCTCCAACTCCAGCAATCGGTGATAGTATCGCCGATTGTTTAGAAGGAATGGGCTTGGATAGTGTTGGTGCTCCAGGAACAACAGCTGCATTAGCAATCTTGAATGATCAAGTTAAAAAAGGTGGCGTTATGGCTTCTTCATATGTTGGTGGATTAAGTGGAGCATTTATTCCAGTCAGTGAAGATCAAGGTATGATTGATGCTGTAAACCGTGGCGCATTAACACTTGAAAAATTAGAAGCTATGACATGTGTATGTTCAGTTGGACTTGATATGATTGCGATTCCTGGAGATACTCCAGTCACTACTTTATCTGGAATCATTGCCGATGAAATGGCAATTGGTATGATCAATCAAAAAACCACAGCTGTTAGAATTATTCCTGTAATCGGTAAAAATGTTGGTGAAGTAGTAGAATTTGGGGGACTATTGGGTTATGCACCTGTAATGCCAGTAAACCAATTTGGATGTGCTGAATTTATTAATCGTGGTGGTAGAATTCCTGCACCAATTCATAGTTTTAAAAATTAAAAGACGTTAACTCGTCTTTTTCATTATATTGAAAGGAAAATGTAAAATGAATGATTTAATAGTTTTTAATCCATTGTATAAAAATAAAGATATTGCTGAGTGTTTTGCATTATATACTGAAGTAGTAGATGGGAAACTTGAAAATAGCAGTAAATTTGTTTCATTGTTAATTAAATTAGCTGAAAAATACAACTTGTACGATAATCTATTTAATAGTTTATTAACTTATTTGTTAATTAATAATGAAAATTCGTTTACTCTAGCATTAGAAAGAAAAAAAACAATAGCTGCTAATTTAAAAGAAATTGTTATGAATGATTTTAAGATTATTTTCAAAATGTTTAATACGGATTTTAGTGTCTTGCCATTAGCACAACAAAATTTGATAACAGGATTCACACCTTCAAAGCCTGTCATTAATATTGAACTATTCGAAGTTTCAAAAACATTACAGGACAATTTAACTGCCTGTAATGATGTTGAATCATTTTATAATGTATTAGAAAACTTCTTTTTAACGTATGGAGTTGGAAAATTTGGATTAAATAAAGCATTTCGTTATGAAAATGAGCAAATTAGTCCTATAATACATATAGGTAATGGGCGACTAGATCAGTTGATTGGTTATGAAAGCCAAAAAGAAAAACTTACCCAAAATACCGAGGCATTTTTAGCAGGAAAAAAAGCAAACAATGTTTTATTATACGGTGATAGTGGAACTGGTAAATCAAGTAGTATTAAAGCTTTATTAAACGAATATTATAAAGATGGTCTAAGAATGATAGAAGTTTATAAACATCAGTTTATAAATCTTCCTAGTATTATTCAAGAATTACAGTCACGTAATTATAAATTTGTATTATTCATGGATGATTTATCGTTTGAGGAATTTGAAATTGAGTATAAATACTTAAAAGCAGTCATTGAAGGCGGGTTAGAAAAGAAACCTGATAATATTTTGATTTATGCAACAAGTAATCGCCGTCATTTAGTAAAACAAACATGGGGTGATCGTCAAGATCAGGATGAGGTTAATGTAAATGATGCTAAACAAGAAAAAACATCATTAAGTTCAAGATTTGGTGTTAAAATTTTATTTATGCATCCAGATCGTCAAAATTATTTAGATATTGTTGATGGTTTAGCCGAACAATATGGTTTAATGATGGAGCGTAACGAATTGCATCAAAAAGCATTAACTTGGGAAATTCGTCACGGTGGATTTTCAGGAAGAACTGCCAAACAATTTATTAATGCAATGCTAGGTAAATAAAACAATAGGAGTAATATGCGAAAATTATTATTAAACGATTATCACAAAATAAAAAAATATTTAGACGATGCAAATTATGAGGGCTATAATTCTAATTTTGTCACAATGATGATGTGGGATCATGAATATGAAATATATTATGAAATAAAAGATAATTTCATGGTTATGTTACACACATATTTAGACGAAAAGTTTTTTGCAATGCCTTTTTGCAAACCAGAGTACTACTATGAAGCAATCGAATATATGCAAAACTATGCTAAAGAGCATAACTTTCTTTTTAGAATCGATTTAGCTGTTGAAGAATCTATGAGTTTAATTAAAGAAAGATATGGAGATAAGTTTTTGTATTTGCATAATGAAGATTTTGATGATTATGTCTATACAAAAAAATCTCTAGAATCTTTGGCAGGAAAAAAAATGCAAAAGAGAAGAAATCACTTTAATGCGTTTGTTAAAGAAAATCCGAATTATATTTATAAAGAAATTGAAGATGAAGATGTTGATAATGTTTTACAGTGTCTCAAAAAATGGGATTTTTCTCATCGAATAGAAGAGAGTGTTATTTCTGAGTATATCGGGATTGTCTACTTGTTAGTACATCGTCATGAATTGGAAATAAAAACTGGCTGTATTTACATTAACGGACAGTTAGAAGCATTTATTATTGGTTCCCCACTTAAACACAGTACCGTTCAAATTCACGTAGAGAAGGCTAATAAAGATATTAGAGGATTATATGTGGCGATTGGTAAATTCTTCCTAGAACGAAATTTTGAGGGTTATGAATTTGTTAACCGTGAGGAAGATATGGGATTAGAATCACTACGCCGTGCTAAACAAATGCTGCACCCAGTTAAAATGGTTAAGAAATATAATATTGTTCCTAGTAACCTATCAATTATGCCGGCAGCAGATAATGATCTGCATTCAATTATTGACCTATGGCGTGATAGTTTTGAAGATGAAGACAAGCAAACAACTAACTTTTATTTTATGAAATGTTACAGCAAAGAAAATACATATCTATTAAAAAATAACAACTTCCTTGTTTCAATGATGCAAATAGTCCCATATACCATTGTTCTGGATAATCAGGAGATAAAGGCATACTTTATTCTTGGTGTTGCTACTAATAAGAATTATCAAAAGCAAGGAATGATGAAAAAGTTAATGAACTATGTGCTTAACTTGCCAAAATATGCTGGTCAAAAGATTTTACTTCAAGCTTACATGCCAGAAATTTATTATAATTTTGGATTTAATAAAGATTATTATCATAAAATTACAAATGTTGACAAAAAATCATATCAAAATGATTATGATTTAACAGTTATTGAAGATCTGGATTTTGTAAATTCACTTAAATTATATAATGATTTCACAAAAGATTTTAATGGTTATCGTAAAAGAGATATCGACTATTACCAAAATTACTTAATTGCACGTTGCCGTGCTTATAACGATCAAATAAAATTATTTTATGATAATGCTAAAATAATTGGATATGCAATTTATCATGAAAGTGCTTCTAAAATTGAGGTCAGTGAAATAATCTATACTAATTATGAAAGTCTAAATAAAATCGTTTGTTTCTTATCAAAAACAAACAAAGAACTGATTATTGAAAGTGATTTAAACAATGAAATAATTGGTGATTGTACGTATATATGTACAATGTTGACCAATTTTTTAAAAAATAGTTGTCAAGATAATAAATTTTATATAAATGAGTGCCTATAATACCTATTTTTTATTGACTAACCTATCTCTGCATTATAAAATGTAAAAGTATTTAAGAGGAGGTTAGTTAATGTTTTCAAAAGATCGAGAATTACATGAGGAATGTGGAGTATTTGCAGTTTGTGGATATGAAAATGCTGCAGCAATGTGCTACTATGGATTACATAGTTTACAACACCGGGGGCAAGAAGCTGCTGGTATTGTTGTAAAAAATAAAGAAGCTTTGTCAATTCAAAAGGGTGAAGGGCTAGTTACTGAAGTATTTGATCAAGATAAAATTAGCAAAATGAAAGGTGATCATGCTATTGGTCATGTTCGTTATTCAACAGCTGGTGGTGGTGGAATTGCTAATGTTCAGCCATTATTATTTAGAACCTTAAATGGATCTTTAGGAATTGCACACAATGGAAATATTGTTAATGCCAATGTCTTAAAGGCGGACTTAGAAAAAAAAGGAAGCATTTTTTCTAGTTCTTCAGATACTGAGATTTTAGGTCATTTAATTATGCGTGAAGAAGGTCATATGATTGATCGTATTTGTAATTCCTTAAACAAACTTGATGGTGCATTTGCCTTTTTGATTTTGATTGAGAATGCTTTGTATGTAGCAAGAGATAAGTATGGTTTGCGACCTGTTTCTATTGGTCAATTGCCTAATGGGGCATATGTATTTTCATCAGAAACGTGTGCATTTGAAGTTGTTGGTGCAAAATTTGTTCGTGATTTAGAACCTGGTGAAATCGTTAGAGTCAAAGACGGTCAAATCAAATCAAAGCTTTATACAAATGATGTTACTGATAAAATATGTGCAATGGAATATATTTATTTTTCACGACCAGATAGTAATTTAGATGGAATAAATGTTCATACAACTAGAAAACTTGCTGGTAAACAATTATTTAAAGAAGCACCAGTAGAAGCTGATTTAGTTATTGGTGTTCCTGATTCTTCTATTTCTGCTGCAATCGGATATGCAGAAGCAGCTAATATTCCTTATGAAATGGGTCTGATTAAGAATAAATATGTAGGTCGTACTTTTATTCAACCTACTCAAGAAATGAGAGAGCAGGGGGTTCGAATGAAATTATCTGCAGTTTCTTCAATTGTTAAAGGAAAACGTGTTGTTATGATTGATGATTCAATTGTACGTGGAACTACCTCTAAAAGAATTGTACGATTGTTAAAAGAAGCTGGTGCTAGAGAAGTGCATGTAAGAATTGCTTCACCAGCAATCAAATATCCTTGTTTTTATGGTGTTGATATGTCAACCATGGACGAATTAATTTCTAATCGTTTGAATGTTAATGAATTATGCAATTATATTGAAGCTGATTCACTTGCCTTTATTACTGAAGAAGGAATTGATAAATCTATCCATTTTAATAAAGAAAAACATAAATGTAGTTTATGTTTAGCTTGTTTCAATGGTGAATATGTAACAAATTTATATGATTCATTTGAAATGGATAAAATCAAGAAAGGTAAGGAATATTAAAAACTCCTTACCTCTTATAATTAGTAAAGTAGATATAACATATATAACTTCGCATAATGGTAGGAAATGTAAATTCTTATCGCGTATATTATGTATAATAAGGACAAGTATGTAATAAGACAACAACAACAGCGCATTAGAAATCTAGAAGCTGAAATTGAGAGGTTAAAGAAATCTAATAAAACTGTTATTGTTGAAAAGTCAGCTAAGTTTTCTTGGCTTAGCGAACATTATGTGACTGTTTGGCGAAAGGGTAATTATATAAAGATTAAAGTTAATGTTATGTCTAATATGAAAGATATACATTATGTTGATAATTACGGTTGGGAATTAGTTTACTACTATGTCCAAATTTCTTTTTACCCATTGGAATTTAGGTATTTTTATATAATAGATTTAGATAGAGAGCAACTATAGTTGCTCTTTTTTTGTTTCTTCATATTCGTTTGGAAACATTGTTTTTAATATTATTATTAATCTTTCTTTATCATCTTTTTTTAGTTTTCTTTCTAGTTTTACTAATTCGTTTTCTTTTATGCTTTCTTCGTTATCTAATAAGTAGTCGATCGATACATTAAAATAGTTTGCTAATTGTTTAAGCATTTTTGTATCTGGTTCTCTTTCTTCATTTTCCCATAGTGATAATGTTGGTTGTGATATTTTAAATATCTTACAAAATTGTTTTTGTGTTAAATTGTTATTTTTTCTTAATTTTTGTAATTTATTTCCGTTCATGCTATCACCTCACAATTTCATTATAACCTATTGAAATTTTTTTACACTATAATATAACTAAATGTAATATTACATATTGCAATATGTAATATTTTTTGTTATTATAAATATATCAAATAGTTATATTTTGTTTGTTTGAATATTATATAACGTTATTTAATTAAATGAAAAATAAAGAAATGAGGAAAAGAAAAATGAAAAAAATTATTGGTACTAGAAGTGTAAGCTTTAAAACTAAAGATGGTGATTTGATTGAGGGTCATTCTTTATACTTTACTGAAGATCCTGAGGAGTTGGACAATCATCTTGAAGGTGTTATGTGTGATAAATGTTTTGTTAATAATCAAGTTTTTAACAGTATGTTAGATGCTATTGGTTCTTTGACTTTGGTTGGGGTCGAATGTGAATTTAATTATAATAAATACGGTAAGGTTACTAGTTTATTAGTCTAGAATTTCGTAATCCTCTGCACGGAGTGCGGAGGGTACGGGTTCCCTCGTGCGACGTGTAGAGTATGAACGAAAACCAGGACGAACAAATAAGTCAACCAGCCGAAGATATTGAACAGCCAAAGGAAGTTCAAACAACTGAAATTGATACTACTTATCAAATAAATACTTTAAATATGATAGATAGTATTAATAATATTCAAATTATTAATATGTTCTTGTTATGTGTTATTATTGGTGTTTTATTGGGAGGTGCCTTATGGAAGAATTTGCGCCCCTGATATTAGTTAATATAGATACTTTTAATGAGGTATTAGCTCTTATTCCAATAGGGATTGTAACGGGTTTATTATTCTTATGTTTGTTATATTTTATCGGTTATACAATCGGTTTTATATATAAAATATTTTTCTAAGAAAGGAGAAAAGGAAAATGGAAGGAATTACAACAGCGCTTACAACTGCATTTAGTACAAGTGTTACTTCATGTCAGTCTATTTTAGGTGATGTTTTACCTATTGGTATGGGTTTAATTACTGCAATGTTAGTTGTTAGATTTGCTATTAAATCTTTTAAAATGTTGGGTAACAAAGCCTAGTAAAAACGTGGGGTTATCCTCACGTTTTAATTTTCCTTAAATATGTATTTTTATGAAAAAACTAAAAAAGATAAGTGATCATATTCTTAGATTTTATAGAAAAGCTAAAAAAAAGATTGTTAGAAAAATAATGATTGTTGCTACGTGTCTTGTTTGTGCTTTTTCTCCTATTTATTCTTCTTATAAAGAAGTTAATGCAATTGTCGGTATCGATGATGCGGTTGTTGTAAGTGGTGTTATGTCGGTCTTAGCTTTATTGGGGATTGGTATTAGTTCGGCGGGAGCTGATAATTTAACGGATACCTGCTACGATATTGCGGACGGTTTTAGTCGCTTTGGAGAGACGCTTGTAGGTACGGTTAAAGATAAATTCGATACTTTAATGAACGGCATTATGTATACGGGTTCGGTTGTATTAGACGCGTTTAATACTATTGGAAGTGAGTTAGGACACGCAATGTACGATATTTTTAATACAAGTAATGGGAATAGTTATGTAGGTGATTTGGAATTGGCTGATGGTGTAACGGATTTTGTAACTATTGGTGGGGATAATTATTTCTTTTATTCTCCTGGCAATCCCTTAAATAATCCCGCTTTTGATGCTTTATTTGCCGGTTTTAGTGGTCTTTGTATTGTAACTAGTAATGGGACTTATATTTCTAGTATTCAGGATTATTCATATCCGCATGAAATTTATTGTTTAACTGCTGTAATTAATGATACTTATATAAATACTAAATATGTTTTGTATGGTTCTAGTTCTCAAAATACAATTAATAATAGTGTTGGTTTTACACAGTATGACCGAAATGGTATTGAACTTGGTAAATCTACTCGTATTTATTTAGACGATATTTTATTTTCTTCATTCTTTGGTACTTTTTATACGATTTATAATGCGGGTGTTAATGCTTTTCATTTAGGTAATAAATGGGTTGACCCACGAGGTCTTACTTTGGAATTAGACCCGCCCTGGGTTACTAATAAAGGTACTAATACGGATTTAAAACTGCTAGACGATAGTTATATAAATTATGGCGATATTGACGATATTGCAATTCCTCGATATGTTGCTCCTGATGCTACTTATACACCAGAGGGTGTTATAGATTATCCTGGCAGTTGGAGTATTCCTAATCAGTATATTCCTAATTTAGATAGACCTGTTCCCGTTCCTCTGCCATTCCCATTGCCAGATATTGGAACGATTCCTAATGACTATACGGGAGATATTACAAAAGATACACCGATAGAAAACACGGATGAGGATGCCGACATAGATGACCCTGATTATGTCATCCCTACGGTTGGAGATTTTCTAGGCGATTATGATGTACCTGGAAAGCTTAATTGGAAAGAATATTTTCCGTTTTGCATTCCATTTGACCTTATAAAATTTATAGGTTGTTTAGCAGCGGAACCAGAGGCGCCTAATTTTAAATGGGATTATGAGATATTAGGAACTAAAGGAACTGTAAAGGTTGATTTAAAGGAATATGAAAGTGTTGCTTTAGTTGCAAGAACTCTTTTTGACTTACTGTTCGTTTTAGGACTTACAATGGTTACTAGAAATCTTATAAAAGGGTAGGTATAAATATGGATATATTTTTAAGTATATTTGAGTGGCTTTTGAATGCTTTAACCGATTTTGCTAATACACTTTTAAGTGTTTTACCTAAAAGTCCTTTTAGTGATTTATTAAATACTTTTAGTAATATACCTTATCTTGGTTGGGTTAACTGGTTTATACCGTTTAGAGATTTTATTTACATTGGCGGGTTGTGGCTTACAGTTATAGGTCTGTTTTATATTTACCAGATAATTATGCGCTGGATTAAAGTAATAGGTGATTAATATGTTAAAAATTTTATTTATGTTTGTTATAGCTGTATTTATTAGTGGATAGGAGGAAATATGATCACTTTATATAGCGGTACTCCAGGAAGTGGAAAAAGTTTGCATTGTGCAAGGGTTATTTACAATCGTATGCGTTCTAAAAGTTGTGTTGTAGCTAATTTCAATATTAATAAGGATAATATTAAAAAGTTTAATGGTACTTTTTTAGAGGTTTCTAATAATACTCTTACACCTCAAAAATTAAGACTTTTCGCTAAAGAATATTTTAAAACTCATAATTTTAAAGAGGGCGCTATAATGCTCGTTTTAGATGAATGTCAGCTCATTTTTAATGCTAGAGAATGGAATGTTAAAGGTCGTTCGGAATGGTTAGGTTTTTTTACTAATCATCGTAAGTATGGCTATGATATTTTATTAATTGCACAGTTCGACCGTATGATAGACAGACAAATTCGTTCTTTAATTGAATATGAATGTATACATCGTAAGGTATCTAATTTTGGTAAAGCAGGTTTTATATTATCGGCATTTGCTTTAGGTAAACTTTTTGTTTGTGTACGTGTTTGGTATCCGATAAAAGAAAAAGTTGGAAGTGAGTATTTTAAGGCTAATAAGAAGTATTATTCTTTATATGATACCTTTAATACTTTTGATTAACTCTTATTGATTATTATAAAAAAAGATATAAATTACTCTAAGGTTCGACGATTAACGTAGTTATGAGTTGGTTCTTAGAGTTTAAACCGTTCGTATCTTCTTGTTACAGTTCTAATTTTTTTCAAGGTTTATGGAGCTTGCGACTTGTTGTTATTATTTGTTTTGCTTATTTTATTTTGTTTTTATTTGTTTATTGGGGCCATTTTATTGTTATTTCTATTCTTGGAATAGTGCAGTAATTTGGTTCTATCCCCCGTATTCTGATAGGGGGGGTGGAAACTACATAAAAGGGGTGTTGTTATGAATGATTTAACGCATGAAAATATTGATAATATCGGTGAAATTCCAGATTTAGATGTGTGTATAGACTGGGTTCAAGTTACTATTCAAAAAAGTACTGTAGATGATGTGCTTTTAATGCTTTTTGGTGTTACTATAGACAGTGCTAATATTACAAAAACTGAGAGCGGTCGTTTTGGATATAACACTACTTATACAGTGTATTCTAAAATGCATGTTATGTATAATACAAAAAATGAGCAAATGGGAGTACATATTTTATTGAGTGGTTCGGCTTGTAGAGAATATGAACAGTTATTTTCATGGCAGTATTTTTTTGAAAAAATTCTTTCTACTTCATATCATTTTACACGTATTGACATTGCTATAGATATGTATAAGAAATATTTCACTGTCAATCAGTTACGTAAAAAGATAAAAAAAGGGGAGTTGGCAACAAGATTTAAACAGTCTACTTATATAGAACAGTTAAATTTAAAAGATGGTTTAAGTGAATCTAGTTCTCTTAAATTTGGAAGTATGAGCAGTGATATTTATATAGTTATATATGATAAGCTGCGTGAACGTATTAATGGTGGTTATCTTGTTAGTGATGCAATTAAGTTTTGGACAAGGTTGGAAATACGTTTTAAAAAGACTCATAGTAATCAGTTGGTTACACTGCTTATGGATCATGATTTTAAAATGGACAGTTTCCTTTTTAAGATAATATATAATTATCTTGATTTTAAGGAAAGCGGTTATAGTGATACAATCAAAAGTAGAATACCTACATGGGAAGTATGGGAAAGATTTTTGCATGATACTGAAAAATTAAGACTCCTTCCTAACTCATATCAAACAAGTATTCAAAAGAAAAAAAATTACGCTGACCGTAATCTTAGTAAACTTATGGCTATGCTATGTGTGGTTGATAATGATTTTTTCTTGAAATTAATGAAAAAAGGTCTTAATAAAATAAATCCAAATGATTTAAGTATTATAAATAGTCATTTGATTGCTACTAATCAAAAAGTTTTAACAATGAGTGATATAAATAAATTATATGAAAAGGTTGGATTTACGCATGAATTTGATTGATTTTATAGCAAAAAGAAATAATCGGCACTTTCGCACCGATATAGTTATAACTTCGCATAATGTATACATACGTAATTATTCTTACATAAAGTATTCTTATTTAATTAAATGAAAAATAAAGAAAAGAGGAAAAAGAAAATGATTAAGATTGTAGGAATTGAAAGTTTAGATTATGAAAATAAACAAGGTAAACATGTTACGGGTGTAAAAGTCCATTATAACGATATGGAGCATGGTAAGGATAATGTTGAAGGCAGTTTGTGCGGTTATGAATGGCTTACACCAGTTGCTTATGAACAGATGTGCGAAGGTTTAAAAACTGTTTCTATGTTAGGTTTAGAGGGCGATTTCAATTATCGTAAAAATGGAAATTATGTCAATGTATGTGGTTTCATTAAACGAGGTCAATAATATGAGTATGATATGGCTTTTTGTAGGTGCTTTAGTTATTGGTACAATTTATGGATTGCTGAAAGGTAACAGGTGACTATGGATGAAGATATTCAAGAGGGCACTTCAGTTGATGAAACATCAAGCATTGATATTGAGGTACTTAATCAACTGCTTAGTCAGTATTTTTATACAAAAGATGAACAAGCCCAAATGCAAAACGAAACGTCTAACCAACAGTTAGACAATCAAGACCAATTATTGGTTGAGTTACAAAGTATAAACCATAACTTGGAAACACTTCAATACAATACACAATTAAATAATAATGTTGTTTACTTGGGTCTTGTTGTTGCTCTAGCTGTATTCTTCTTAGTTATGTTTTATAAATTCTTAAGAAATTTTATATAAGGAGGAAATCAAAAATGTTAACTGCTGAAATGTTAAAGCCGATTACTGACAGTATTAATTCGGATTTAGGTATTTTATTACCTGTCGGCATTACAATCATGGGAATTATGATTGGCGTTAGTCTTATCCCAAGAATTGTTTATAAATTCTTATAAGATTAACTTCTTATATTGGGTTAGGATATTTATTCCTAGCCCTTTAATTTTATAGAAAGGATAAAAATTTATGAAAATTATAAAAAATGCGCGTGATCATATTCTTAAATTTAAGGAAAATCACAAAATTGAAAAAATACTTCTTACTTTAGGTATTGTATTTAGTTCTATATTTATTACTGGTTCTAGTGTTAATGCTTATACGGTTCAAGATAAAGAGTACAAGTATTGTTTTATTTTATTAAAAAATGATAAGGAAATAGAATTTTATTATTATAATAGCGCCACTTTTAAGGAAGGTTCTTACGGTGGTAAACCTGTTCTTAATATTTCATTTGTTGGTGATGCTATTTATAATTCTGCTGATGGTTGGTTCGACGCTACAACTGCTAATGTTGGTGTAGCAGAGGTCAATAATTCTAATGCTTCATTTCGCTATGAAACCAATGATACTACGTTGTTAGATAGGATTAATTCTATGGGTTTTCATGCGGCGCTATTAGTGGAACCGGTTATCCGTCCGGAGGTAGTGGCGGAGATTCCGGGGAAGATAGTAGCGGATGGTGGGAAGATATTACCGGTTGGTTTGGCGATATTTTCGGCGGGCTTACTGATTTTCTTGGTTCGGCGTTCGATACGATTGGCGGTTTAATAAGCGGTGGCTTTGATTTTGTTGTTGGTTCAGTTGATAAAGTAACGGGTGCAGTAGGTAAAGTTTTAGATTTTCTTGGTGGTCTTGTTTCTTCTTTAACTTCAGCTATTGGTAACTTAATCAAACTTATTTTTCAGCCTTTATTTGATTTTATAGGTACTTTCTTTGATGTTTTAGGGGAAGTTCTTAGCTATTTTCTAGAGTTGTTAGGAAATTTATTAAAAGGTCTATTTGTTCCTAGTGATAATTTTCTAGATAGTAATTTTAAAACTATACAAGATACTCTTAGTAATAAAATTGGTATAGATTTAAGTATATTAGATAGTCTTACTAAAACTAAAGAGGTTAGGGGCGATATATTTACTCCTATAGTTTTTACAATCTTTGGACATAGACAGTCTATAGACTTATCTTTCCTTTCTTATGCTCAGCCTTATACTCGTGCATTAGGTACGGGGTTAGTTGCTATATTCTTGTGTTGGTACCATTATTCTCACGTTTTGTTTTTAATTAGAAAATCTAAACCAATAGAGGGAGACGGACATAGTGGTCAAAATGCTAATAATAAGGTAGGTAGCGAAAAATGATAACTGAATTGGTGCTAAAAGTTTTCTTTGGCTTTGCAAATTTTCTTATTGGTCTTTTACCTAAGATGAATAGTGAGCAAGGCTCTATTACAAGTGTATTTTATGATTTGTTGCAGTATGGTATATATTTCTTTGGCAGTTCGCCGTTTGCAATGGTATTCGCTAGTGTAGTGTTGTGGGCTAGCATTGATATACTTTGGGCAATTATAGAATGGGTATATATAAAGATACCTGGTGTTAATTAATACACTGCGCAACGTTCTACGGCGCAGTGTATTAACAACAGTATTTATATAAAGGGGTTTTTTATGAAAAATGAAACTAAACAAAAGATAAAGGAATTTGAATTTAAGATAATACTTTTAGATTTAATAAAATGGAAATTAATTGATTTATATAGATTTAAAAAATATGGTAAAAAATTGCACATGTACGGTGTACGTTGTTTAACGGGTATGTATGGTTGTGGAAAAACTATGGCAATGACTAAAATTGCTTTAAATTTAAGGAATAAACATGGAAATGATATTTATATTTGTACTAATTTCGGTTTGTCAATCCAAGATTTTGAGTTTAATGATGTTAGACAAACGGGTGTGCAGTACGATAAACCTATAGTATTTATGTGGGACGAAGTTCAAAATGAATTCCCCGCTACTGATAAGGTATTTCCTAAAGAGATAAGACAAGCATTGTCCTTAAACCGCAAAGGTAATGGCAAAATGTTCTATTGGGCTAGTCAAGACCACGAATTAGTACATAAGACTATTCGTAGATTAACTATCGAATATGGAGTGTGCAAGACTATATTTGGACGATATACAAAAGTTCGGTGGTATCGGGACTATGATTATAAAGCACTTTATGAGGAAGTCGATATTAATAAAAAAATGAAGATACACCCGTTCAAGAAAATTAAGTTCATTCAAAGTGATTATATACGTTCTCTATATAATTCTTATGGTTGGGATAATGGTGAAAAATTAAAAACATAGTATTTTAATTTAGATCCAACGAGGGTCCACGAGCAAAGCGAGCCGAGTAGGTTCTAAATTATAATACGTAGCCGACAACGACACAACCGCAAAAGTTATAAAAGCGCAGCGGTTATGCACTTTTGTTGTTGTGGAAGTGTAAGGCATAAACACTGTTGCAACCCTAAAGTGTATATATACACTTTAGGACGCCTAACGGCGAGTGAAAAAAATGGTTTAAAGGCGTGTCCCTTACTTGATATAGGGACACTATCGGGGTACCCCCTAGATTGTAGGTGATTGTTATAGATTTAAGTGGATTGCATGATAAAGAATGTAACGTCTATACTAACTACGTTGTAAAAGATTACGGGTCTTTTGAAAAGCAAATACTTTTTAAGAATAATGTCAAGATTAGGGACTATATAGAAGAGGATAAAGACGGTAAGTATGATATATCGGTTTACAATGACGGTTTAACTGATTTAGACAGGTTTCTTAAAAAGTTGGGTTTGCTTTATGATTATGAAGATATTAGGAAATATAATATTGCAAGGTCTAAGAGACGTTCTAAGTCTAAGGTGTTTAATATGGCTATTCTCAATGATTGGGATTATTTTATAACTCTTACATTTTCTAAGGATAAAGTAGAAGATAGGTATAATTTGGAAGATTTAAAAAAAAGAACACTAGAGTATTTAAAAAATCAGTCTAAGAAACATGGTATTAAGTATATAATTGTTCCCGAACTGCATAAGGACGGTGCTTTGCATTGGCACGGGCTAATACGGGATAGTAATAATAAAATGCAATTGGTAAATGCAAATATAAAAAGTAAAACGGATAGAGATGTATATAATATTGTTTCATGGCAAGATAATAAAGGTTATAATACTGCGGTTAAAATAGATAAAGGGTTGGAAAGTCATTCTAAAATTTCTAGTTATATTAGTAAGTATATTACAAAAATGGAAGATAGGATATTTAGTAAATATTATTACTGTAGTAATGGTTTAATTAGTGAACCTAAAGTTATATATAATAAAGAGGTAGATTTCTTTTTGGACGAAGATGGTTTATATGAGAATGATTTTTGTTATATAAAAATAGTAAATAAGAAATAAATTTATTATAATTTATTTATGAGGTGATTAATATGAGAACTTATGAATACTATTGTATTAGTTATATTGTTAAAAAAACTATTAAATATATTTATTGTGTTGATTTTGAAAGATTTGCTATTGTTTATGATTTGCTTATTCATAATGAAGTTGACTATTTATGTATAAAAAAAATTAGTATGTTTAATTATATAAATTATATTGGCAATATTGTATTATATAAATAATTTAATCAACTTTATGTAATTATATTTACATAAAGTTTTATTTATGATATATTTAATTTGTAAGTTAATTATATACTTATACATTACATAATATACATATGCGAACACTTATATTATAAAGGAGTGTTGCCTATGTTATCTAAAAGCGAATGTCGTGAATTTATCAATGAAAGAAAACAATATCTTAATCTTACATCTTTTTGTAAAGAGACGGGTATTGCTAGACCTCATTTAACTATGTTTCTTAAAGCTGACTATTATGATCATTATTTAAATGTGGAAAAGGCTAACGACTTAGTTAACCTTATCAAAGATAAAATTTAATTTTTTTGAATATATACTACTTCGCATAATGTATATTATGTAAATTTTATAATTAATTTTTAACAGACAAACACAAATAAATTGATCGATAAATCCTAATTAAAAGCATTCCAATAATCTTAGAATGCTTTTATAAACTATAAGTTATTAATTAATGCCGTTGTATTTAAAAACAAGAAAACAATTCCTACCACTATTAAGTATAAGTATAATTTAATTTGATGATTTTTTTTATAATTATTATATAATGCTAAAATACCGCAAATTATTAATATGCTTGCAATTATATAAAATAATATTATGCTAACGGCTGTCTTGGTCATTAATCCTGCAGCAAAGATAAACGTTCCAATTGCATAAGCTAAAATTGACATCACGATCAATCGTTTTGTATTATCTTCCATAAATTCTCCTATTTAATTAATTCTAAAATTGATTGGCCAATAGTTGGTAATTCGATACCAAAATTATCTGCAATTGTAGCACCAATTACAGCAAAAGATTCCATATCATGTAAATGACGTGGCTTCAATAATTCCTTTGAATAAATAATTAATGGAACTTGTTCACGAGTATGATCAGTACCACTATAAGTTGGATCATTACCATGATCAGCAGTGATCATTAATAAATCATCATGATTTAAATATTTCATTAATTCCTCCAATTGCTTATCAAAATCTACAATTGCTTGCCCATAGCCCTCAGGATTACGCCGATGACCGTATACTGCATCAAAATCTACAAGATTAACAAAACACAATCCTTTAAATTCTGATTTTGCAAGTTCAACAGTTTTTTCCATTCCATCCTGATTACTTACCGTCTTAACTGCTTTAGTAATTCCTTGATCAACAAAAATATCCGGAATTTTCCCAACTCCAATAACATCAAACTGTTTATCTTTCAAATTATCAAGAACAGTCCGTCCAAATGGTGCTAAGGCCAAATCATGACGATTGGCAGTACGTTTGAATTCCCCTACCCTTTTTCCTACATATGGTCGAGCAATAACTCTACCAACTTTCCAACGCTCATCCATGGCTATTTCACGAGCAATTTCGCATGCTTTATACAATTCTTCTAACGGGATAATCTCTTCATTTGCAGCTATTTGAAAAACTGAATCAGCTGAAGTATATACGATCCAATCACCTGTTTTTATCTGATGTTCACCATACTCATCAAGAATTGCTGTACCACTTGCAGCCTTATTGCCAACACATTTACGCCCAGTTTTTTCTTCAAAAAGTTCAATAAATTCTTGAGGAAAGCCGGTTTCGGTAAATGTAATAAATGGTTTTTCAGTTTTAAGCCCCATCATTTCCCAATGACCGGTCATAGTATCTTTACCATTAGAAATCTCGTTTAAAGCTAAAGTATATCCTAATTGTGAAGTTAATTGATGTATTCCAGAAAAATTACCCAAACTTCCTAATCCTAATCCTTCCAAATTTGGTAAATCAAGGCCATTGCAGGCATTACATATATGTTTTAAAGTATTTGATCCTTCATCGTTATATAAATTAGCATCTTTTGCATTACCAATTCCTAAGGAATCACACACAATTAAAAAAACTCTGTTGTATTTCATCTTGTCCTCCATTCCTTGCGTCACTTTTTACGCAATCATAAGTATATCATTAAATTGTTTCCATATCTAGACATTATTTTACCCATCATTATGCTTTTTTATGCGTGGGTGGAATTGCTGATACTCACTTCTAATCTTTTGATTCGAAATATGTGTATAAATAGTTGTTGTACTAATATCACTGTGGCCAAGCAATTCTTGAATAGAACGCAAATCAGCACCATTTTCTAAAAGATGAGTTGCAAACGTATGCCGAAAAGTATGAGGCGAGACTTTTTTAGTTATAGAAGTTGAATTTACAATTGTTTGTAATATAGAATAAAATTCTTCTCTACTTAATCTTTGACCATGCTTATTAAAAAATAATAAACTATCATTTTTTATATTAAATTCAGCTCGATAATCATTTATGTATTGTTCCAATATCTCTCCAACATATGAACCGATTGGAATCATTCTCTCTTTGTTTCCTTTTCCAATAACTTTGATAAATCCCATTTTAATATTTAAATCTTTCAAAGTAAGATTCAACAATTCTGAAATACGCATACCCGTTGCATATAGCAATTCAACCATACATCTATTTCTCGAACTAATTGCATCACAAACAATGATCCCATCAAGTATCTCTATCATTTCTTCTTGAGACAAAACAATAGGTAATTTTTTATCTCTTTTCGGTAAGGTAAAACTACTCATGAGATTTTCTTTCACAATATTTTCTTTCACTAAAAAAATATATAACATTCGTAAAGAAACAAGTTTACGAGAAATTGAATTAGTACAGTTTGTTTTCGATAACTCCTTTAAATAAAGATGAATATGTTCTTTATTAATATTTTCAATTTGATTAATTTCATATTCCTCACCGATAAAATTAGAAAAAGCAATCAAATCTCGTAGATAAGAATAAATAGTATTCTTACTCAAACCTTTTTCAACAATCAAATATTGCTTATATTCACTTAAGGCATCTTTAATTAACATAAATTTAGCAAGTACTACACTTACTTTCACCTCACCTTCACTTAATAATTATATCACGTTTAAATTTAACCATACTAACGATTTGCTAACTAAAGTGCATAAACCTTAAATGCCATTGATAATGTGACTATTATTAAGATAATTATTACGTAATCTAAGATATAATTAATTATTTTTCGACTATTAAATACTTCTGTTGTCAAAAAAGAAATTGTAAAACAATTTATTGATAATCTAATAGAAATTATAGAAATAATATAAGTTAATGCTAATTCAATAATTAATTGTGGAAAAAAACCTAAAAAAAGCATAGATGCATCAAACGTATTTAAAGTAAAATAAAAAATACTTGCAATCGATAATTGCATTCCTTTTGTAAAAATAACAAAACTATTAAAAATTGTTCCTAAAAAACTAGTTGAAATTATTAGAGATAAAAATATGTAGAAACTAGTAATTGTAATATATAGATTATAATTATTGGTTGCCTCATTATCTTTGAAAAAAAAGATATATTTACATAAATTTAATAGGGCTTCATTACCATAAAAATAATAAATAATGCCAAATAAGATACCAAAAACAAATAATATTGCAGAAAATATATTAATTAATACTTTTTCATTTCTAAAAACTTTATTTAAAATGCTCATAAGTTATCCTCCGTTTATACAACTTATGAGCAAATCATTATTTTATTCTTTTATTTTAAATATTTCTTTTGGGGAGTCTTTTTTGCAAATGATGAAGCTTTAGTCACCAGCTTCTTATCAAATTTATTATTGATAGCATTTAGTAACTGTTCAAGAGAATCATCATTGGTTTCATCCTCTTGCGCCATTTCAAAAATATTAAGTTGTTCTTTGTAGTTCTTCTTATTGATTGTATTATTTAAACTGATGCCTAAAAGACGCACAGGTCGACCGCTATAATTAGCATCAAATAACATTTTTGCAGTAGATAATATGGTTTCATAATCATTAATAAATGAATTGACAGTAGTTTGTCTAGTAACACTTTCAAAGCGAGTATATTTTATAGTAATCGAGATTGAATTTGAAATTAAGTTGCGCTTATTAGCTCGCGCTGAAACTTGGCGAGCTAAACTCTTTAATGTATCCCTTAGTATTTCCTCATCATTTGTATCATATGGTAAAGTAGTTGAGTTTCCTACAGACTTTAATTCATTTTGTTTAGCATCAACAGCGCTATTATCAATTCCATTGGCTTTACGATACAATAGTAGCGCATTTTTGCCAATAATTTGTCTTAGTTTATTATAGTTATCATAATTTGCAATATCACCAATTGTATTAATTCCTACTGCTTTAAGCTTTGGCTGAGTTTTTTTACCAATTCCAAACATATCCTTAATATCTAATGGCCACATTATTTCTTTTAAATTAGACCTTGTAAGTATAGTAATTCCCATTGGTTTTTTCATATCGCTTGCCATTTTTGCTAAAAATTTATTCGGTGCGATTCCAATAGAACAGCGTAAACTTAAATGTTCATATATATTTTTTTGAATTTCTTTAGCAAGTAATATTGGATGAATCTGTTTATCTATAATTATTTTAGTTACATCTACATAGCATTCATCAATACTAGCAACCTCTAAAATTTCGCTATAAGAAGCTACTATTGAAAAAAAATCATTAGATAAACGATGATATAATTCAAAATCGGCAGGTAAAACAATTAAATCTTTGCACAATTCTAATGCTTGAAATAGTGGCATTGCAGAGTGAATGCCAAATTCACGGGCTTCATAAGAAGCTGTGGTAATAATACTTCGTCGTGATTTACCAGATATAACTATTGGTTTTCCTTTTAAGTCAGGATTACGTGATATTTCTGCACTTGCGTAAAATGCATTAAGATCAATGTGGAAAACAACTTGCATTACTATACCTCCTTTATGCAAAAATCACTTGAATGCAAATCATATATGTAATTGTGCCTACTAAAATCGATAATAAAGTATTTTCCTTTAATAAATGAATTATAATGGTAATTGAAACGGCAATTATTTCTGGAAAACCATGATTTCCGGAAATAAAAGTTGTATCCCTTAAACAATATACAACTAACATTGCCATAATTGAATATGGCAACACTTTAGATAAATAACTAATTGCCGGTGGTAAATTTTCAGCATCATTAAATATCAGAAATGGTAAGACCCTTGTTAAGATTGTTCCTAAAGCTACTGCTATTATTATCAAGACATCATTATTCATTTTTTAACCTCGGTTTAACTAAAATTAATATTATCATGATTAAAATCATAGAAAAAATAACAAAGTTATCACTACCAAAAATAATCAAACAAATTATGCTGACAAAAAAACCAATCAATGTCGCTAAATGATTAGAATTATTTTTAATTTGATTAATTACAATAACTATAAACAATGCTGTCATTGAAAATTCTAAACCTTGAGTATTAAAAGATACATTATTTCCAATTGTTGCCCCCACCAAAGAACCAATGATCCAATAGCATTGATCTAAAAAACTTATTAAAAAAACCTCATTCTTACTTTTAAAATCATTTTTCACAAGTAAAGAAAATGTTTCATCCGTTAATGAAAAAATCATATAAGGTTTTAATTTCCCTAAAAAATTAAATTTTTTTAACATTGATAATCCATAAACTAAATGCCTTGCATTAACCATCAGTGTCATAATAAATGAACTAATAAAAGAAGCTTGACCAGCTAATAAAGAAATTGTTACAAACTGCATACTTCCCGCATATATAAAACAGCTCATAATAAATGCATAATAAATTGGAAATCCTTTAGAAACAAGCAACATTCCAAAAGCAAATCCTAAGACTAAATATCCCATCATAACGGGGATACTTTCTTTAAATGCACTTTTTATCGTTAATAAATTCATCATGTTTCCCCCTTAGTTGTATAATTATACTAAAAATCTCACCAAATTGAAATAAAAAGGTGCTCAATTTGAGCACCTTTTTATCCTTATTTATCCATCTCAAGCATCCAATCTATATATAGACCATAGCCAATAATTGGATTATTACCTGATACATGAGTCACACACCCAACTATTTTGTTATTTTGAATAATCGGTGATCCACTCATCCCTTGTACAATTCCATTAGCTTTATTAATTACTTCTTGATCTGTCACAGTAAATTCAATTCCCTTTTCTTTTATAGAATCCTGGTCATTCAATTTAGTGATTTCAATTTCACACTTCTGGATTTTATCACCATCTAAAACAGTTAAAAAGTAGGCTTTTCCTAATTTAGTTTCTTCAATAGATGCAGTTTCCATCATTTCTCGTTTTGAAATATCATAATTATAAGTTCCATAAATACCAAATTGACTATGGCTGTTTATACTACCTATTTCAATATTGGAAATGTCTGCAATTTTATTTCCTGAAGATTGCGTTGTTGCTTTTTTAATACTAGTTACTGTACTTTCAAAAATATTACCATTTTGAATAAGCTCTTCGCTGTCAAGTTTAGAGTCACTCATTGCATGTCCTAAAGCTCCAAAAGTACTAGTTGCCGGGTTATAAAATGTAAGTGTTCCAACCCCGCTAATTGCATCTTTGACATATAATCCCGTAGAAAATTGCTGATTTTCATAAACGACCTGGAGGTCGTGGTGGAGGGTTTCTTTACCTCTTTTAATGGTTAAATCATATCTGGGATTAGCTATATCGCCTTCTTTAATAACATTGCTTAATTCTTCAATACTTGTTACCTTTTGATTGTTAATTGCGACAATAATATCTCCAACTTTAAAATCTTTTGCTAGTGGATCGTAGCTTTCATTACCGACTTTGATCTTATATCCTCCTGTAATAACCACACCTTGATAATCTAGTTCGATTCCAATGGAATCTCCACCAGGTACTAGAGAAATAGCATATATTGCAATTGGATTAATAATGGCTAAAGCTAAGATAAAGGAAAGGATTAGCTTTTTAAAAAGCATAGAAACCTCCTTGTAACATTCGTTACATCATAGTTTGGTTTCTATGCTTTTAATTATTCACTACTTATTTTTAATTTTTTTGCATGATTTATTGATTCCTGAGATACTTCTTTTCCAGAAATCAATTTAGCAATTTCATTAATACTTTGATCATAAGATAATTCTTTAATCTTTACATTTGTATAATTGTCATTGCTTGATTTTTGGATCAAATAATGATTTTTAGCAAAAGCGGCAACTTGTGCTAAATGAGTAATGCACAATACTTGATGCTGCTTGCTAATATATTTCATCTTTGCTCCAATACTTTCAGCCACTTTACCACTAACGCCAGTATCAGCTTCATCAAAAATAATTGTTTCCACAGAGCTCGAAGATAAGGACAATATCTTGATTGCCAACATAATTCTGGACATTTCTCCACCTGAAGCTACTTTATTCAACGGTTTTAATGTTTGTCCAGCATTTGTAGAAATTAAGAATTCTACATTATCTTGTCCATTTTTTTGAAAATCAACTAATTTAAAATCAACCTTAAAAACAACTTTATCTAAATATAAAGATTTTAATTCTTTTGTAACTAATTCAGTAAATTCTTTAGCTTTTGATTGCCTTAATCTAGTAATTTGCTCAGCTATTGATTTGGTCTCTTGATAAGCAATATCCAATTGTTTTTTTAAATCATTCAAATATGTTTCCCGATTGTTAAAAGCAGCAACTTTCATTTCTAAATCTTCTTTAGCTTCTTTAATCGCCTCAATTGATTGTCCGTACTTTCTTTTTAAACGATTTAATTTAAAAAAGACTTCTTGAATTTCATTTAAACGATATTCATCAAAATTAGTACTATTAAATTCATTGATTATTTCATCATCAAGATCAATTAAATTATAATATAGGTCATACATCCTTTCATACGTATTTTGATATTGAGGATTATCGTTTAATTCTTCTAATTCGCTTAATGCATTGCTTAATGTTGCTAGAGCACCACGATCACCATTCATATATTGTCGATATTTAGAAATTTGCTCATTTGTTTTCTCATAACTTTGAAGCAGTTTTTTTTCACGTTCTAACTCATCTTCATCTAATTCTTCAAGATCAAGACTATTAATTTCAGCTAATTGAGCTTGATAAAATTCTAATTGCTCATCACTCAGCTCTTCGTTTAATGCTTTTTGATAGTCACGATTTATTTCTCTATAAGTACGATATGCTAGTGAGTATGTCTGAAATAATTTTTTTAAAGGCTGATTAATGAACTCATCTAAAATAATTAAATGATTTTCAGCATCAAAAAGACTATGGGTTTCAAATTGTGAATGAATATCAATTAAATCAGCCATGATTGATTGTAATACCATTTTTGAAACATTACGATAATTAATTTTAATAATCGATTTATTATCACGATTAAAAGATTTTGAAACAACTAATTTATCTTCATAATCAATACGATATTCTTTTAATTTATTTAAGACTGGTGACTTAGCACCAATTGTAAAAACACCCTCAATAAAACATTCATCACAATCAGCTTTAATAAAACTTGATTGACTACGATTTCCCATTAATTGACCAATCGCATCAATAATAATTGATTTTCCTGCCCCAGTTTCTCCCGTAAGAACAGTCATATGATTATGAAAATCGACTTCAAGACGGTCGATAATAGCAAAATTTTCAATATATATACTCTCTAACATTATCTCACCTACCCTTTAAAACAATTATGTGCTGTTTCTACAACTCTTTCTATGTCAATGGCAACATTATTACCATCTTTAACAAAAAGCCCTAGAAACTCGATATTCCCTTCACCACCAGTTATTGGCGAATAAGTTAACTTTTCTAAAACAAAGCCATCATGATTTGCATATTCAATAACATGTTGAATTACTTTTTGATGGACAGATGGTTCTTTGACTATTCCCTTTTTCCCAACTTCTTCACGTCCAGCTTCAAACTGCGGTTTGATTAGTGCTACAACTTGATTACCACTATGTAAAATATTTTTTAATGCATCAAAAATATACTTCAAAGAAATAAAAGATACATCAATTGAAGCAAAAGTAGGAATTCCATGTTCAAACAGTTCACTTGTTGCATATCTAAAATTTGTTTGTTCTTTTACAATAACACGTGGATCATTGCGTAATTTCCAAACTAATTGATTGGTTCCAACATCAATTGCATAAACTAGTTTTACACCATTCTGTAAAGCACAATCGGTAAACCCACCTGTTGAACTGCCGATATCGACCATTATTCTATCCGTTATATCTAATTCAAACTCCTTTAAGGCACGTTCCAGTTTTAAGCCACCACGTGACACATATGGCATTATGTTTCCTTTAACATGAAGATTTGAATCTATTGGAATTTTTGTTCCCGGTTTATCAATAATATCATAATCATCATGAACAATCCCGGCCATAATCGCGCGTTTAGCTTTTTCACGAGAATCAAAAAAGCCCTGTTCGACTAATAAAACATCAATTCTTTCCTTCTTCATTTAGTATCTCCTTAACTTTTTGATAAAAAGTATCCATATCTAAACCCTCATCTTGTAAAATTTGTGCAACTGTTCCTTGAACAGAATAGTGGTCATCTACTCCAAAACTATGAATCCGTTTTAAAATATTATTTTGGCTATAATAATAAGCAATATTACTAGCTAAAGAACCAGTTTTTAATTCTGTTTCATAAACAATCAACGGTTTTTCATCAATAATTTCATTTAACATATCTTCATCCATAGGTTTAATAAATAAAGCATCAATAATTCTAACTTTTATCTCTTTATCTTTAAAAAATTCACGAATCAAGTTAACGTTTTGACCATAACAAATAATTGTTACATCGTAATCTTTTCGATTTACAACTTGCCATTTACCAATAGTTAAAAGCTCATCACCTACATTCATATCTTCAATATCGCCTCGAGGGATTCTTAAAATGTAAGGATGATCGTTATTCTTTAAATATGTGTTAATAAAGCGTTTAGCATCACAACTATTACTTGGAGTACAAATTATTACATTTGGCAGAGGTGTTAATATTCCTAAATCAAAAACACCATGATGTGTAGGTCCGTCTGCTCCAACAAATCCACAGCGATCAACACAAATCAAGCAGCCCAGATCCATTCTTGCAATATCATGATTTATTTGATCATATGCACGTTGTAAAAATGAAGAATAGATAGAAATAAATGGCTTTTTTTGAGAAATTGCTAACCCTGCTGTAAAAGTCAAAGCATGCTCTTCAGCAATTCCAACATCAAAACTTCGCTCAGGATAATGCATAAAAATATTATCCATTGCAGAACCATGAATCATGGCAGGGGTAATAGCAACAATATCCTGATCTGATTTCATCTGCCTTTCAATATGATCAGCAACCATTTTTGACCAACTTATTTTCGAACTAGTTCCCGCACCTTTCATAGTTCCGTCTTCAATATTGAATGGGGCAATCCCATGCCATTTACCGGCAATATCATTTTCGGCGTATTTATAGCCACGCCCTTTTTTCGTAACCACGTGAACTACAACACTAGTTTTTGCACTTTTAGCTAAATTTAAAACCCTAATTAGATCATCAAAATCATGACCATTTACCGGACCCAGATAATCAACCCCAAAATCTTCAAAAATTGTATCATCAATCAATCCATGCTTAACAAAATCTTTAACTCGTTTGGAAACATTAAAAATCATCTTACCTATTTTATTGTGCGAAGTAATATTGCGATAATCCTCTTTTAAATTATTGTATGTACCACTAATTCTTATTGAAGATAAAAAATCACCAAAACCACCAACACTTTTACCAATTGCCATTTGGTTGTCATTTAAAATAATAATCACTTTATTATTAATTGAGCCAAGATGATTTAATGCTTCTAAAGATTCACCCCCAACCATTGCAGCATCGCCAATCACAGGTAAAATATGATAATTTTCATGATTCAAGTCTCTTGCTACTGCCATTCCCAAGGCCCCGCTTAATGCAGTTGAGGAATGACCAGCTTCCCAAGGGTCATGTTCACTTTCACAACGCTTTTGAAAGCCTGAAAGTCCCTTATATTGGCGTAGTGTAGAAAATTGACCAGCACGTCCCGTTAAAATTTTATGAACATAAGACTGGTGTCCTACATCAAAGAAAATTTTATCTTTAGGGGAATTAAAAACATAATGCAGTGCAATGCTCAATTCTACAACTCCTAAGTTACTCGAAAGATGTCCTCCCGTTTTTGAAATATTATTAATCAAAAATTTGCGGATATCATCGGCTAATTGATTCAATTGTCTAATATCCAGCTCTTTTAAAAAAGAGGGATCTGTAATTTTTTTTAGATCCATTATTTCACTCTTTTCTTTAATTTTTCCATTATTTCTAGAATTAATCCATGATTAATCTTTAATTTATAAATTAATTCCATTGCTTCTTTAAAATATTGCTCAACAATCATTTGAGATTGTTCTACTCCCATCAAAGTTACATATGTAGATTTATGATTTACTTGATCACTACCAACTTTTTTTCCTAATAAACTACTATCACCAACTACATCTAAAACATCATCTTGAATTTGAAAAGCTAAACCAATCTTATAACCGATTTCTACCCATGTTTTTTGGTCATCGGGATTAGCAATTAACGCTCCCATTTTCATCGCTGCACTGATTAAGTCTCCTGTTTTATGGTGATGAATCAAATCTAACTGATCACGAGTAGCCAATTTAGTTTCGTATTCCATATCCAATGCTTGCCCTAAAATCATTCCGTTAATACCGCTGGCTTGATATAAAGTTGCTAACAACGAGATTTTTAATTCATCAGGAACTTTTGTTTTAATAATTACATTAACAGCTTCATTCAATAATGCATCGCCAGCTAAAATGGCAGTTGCTTCATCAAATTGTTTATGACAAGTTAGTCGCCCACGTCTTAAATCATCATTATCCATACCTGGTAAATCATCATGAATCAATGAATACGTATGTATCATCTCAATTGCACAAGCAATATCTAGATAATCTTGGTAATTTTTATCATAACTACGAATCACCTGCAGCATCATTACCGGACGAATCCTTTTTCCACCGGCCATCAAAGAATATTTCATGGCTTCTTTAACTTTAGAATCGCCAAATTCCTCAATGATTTCTAATAATCGTTCATTAATTTGTTCAATTAAATTTTCCATGTTATTCCTCGATTTTTAGATCTTCTAACTTTCCATCCACTAAGATTTTTGCTACTTTATCTTCAATTCCAGCTAACTTATCACTACAAATCTTTGATAGTTTTATTCCCTCTTGAAATAAATCTACACTTTTTTCAAGTGATATTTGGTTATTTTCGAGAGCCGCAATAATTTCTTCTAAGCGACTCATTGCTTGTTCAAATGTTATATTGTCCATAAATTAACCTCTATTCTATAATGGCCTTTTTAATGCCATTATGTAATTTTAATTCAATTTTATCACCACTATTTAAATCATCAACTGATGAAATAACATGATCTTCTTTTAAAACAATTGCATAACCACGTTCTAATGTTTTAAGGGGTGATAAAGTATTTAATTTTGATAATGAATAATAAAACTTTTCTTGATTATGTTGTAATTTACGTTTAATCTCAAGACTCATCGTTCGATTAATTGTATCTAAACGATTTCGCTGATTTAGTGTAAATAAATTGGCTTGATGATTAAAAGTTTGTATTAAATTGCTTGCTTTGTTTTGTTTTTCAATCAAATCATGGTTAAAAACATTATTTAATTGATCATATAAATAATCAATTTTAGCCGTCTTATCTTCAAACATTTTTTGAGGATTTTTAAATAAATAGAATGACTTTAATCGATTTAAATTTTCTTTATTTAATATAATTTTTTGTTTCATTAAATTATTTAAAGTATATTTTATATTGTCTACAGCCTGCTGTAATTCAAATAAGTCCGGTGTTGCTTTAATTGCCGCAGCCGTTGGTGTTGCAGCACGATAATCTGCAACAAAATCACAAATAGTAAAATCAACTTCATGACCAACACCGCTAATAATAGGTGTCTTACATTGATAAATTGCTCGAGCTAATCCTTCCTCGTTGAAGTTCCATAAGTCTTCTAATGAACCTCCGCCTCTTGCAATAATAATTTCACTAAATCCTAGTGTATCAACATATCTAAGTGTTCTAATTATTTCCAAATATGCATCCTTACCCTGGACTGGAATTGGAAATACGATTACACGAACGACAGGAAAACGCAAGTGAATGGTTCTAATAATATCAGCAAGAGCAGCACTAGGATAGGCTGACAAAACTGCAATCTTACTAGGAAATTTAGGAATTACTAATTTATTTTCAGGGTTAAATAAACCTTCACTAGCTAACTGCTTTTTTAATTGTTCATATTTTAAAAATAAATTTCCTAATCCATCTTGTTCAATTGTATCAACATACAATTGATAGGTGCCTGCTACATCATATACTGACACACTAGCTTGAACAAGTACTTTCATCCCATTGGTCAAATCAAAAGGAACTTTACTAGCTTTTGAAGAGAACATTACTGCATTTATTCTTGAATGCTCATCTTTTAGCGTAAAATAAAAATGTCCTGAACTATGATGTTTAAAATTAGAAACCTCACCTTTGATTAAGATTCGCTGTAATTGACTATCAGAATCAATTTTAGCTTTTAAATAACGATTAAGTGCACTAACCGTCAGATATCGTTTTTCCACTATTTAATCCTATTAAGTAATCCATTAATGAATTTATAAGCATCACTATCACAATATTTTTTTGATAATTCAACCGCTTCATTAATGATTACTTCTTTACTTTGTTCAGTTTCTAAAAGTTCATAACATCCAACTAATAAAATTGCAAGTTCCATTTTTGATAATCTATCTAACGTCCATCCGGGTTTTAAATATTTAGCAACTTCAGCTTTATAACGTTCAATGTTACTAGCAATACTTATAATAAACATAAAACAATAATCAAAATCATCTTGATTGCTAGATAAATCCTTATCACTGTTTAAATATTCACGAATCTCATCTTCATTTGTATCTACTAGCAGTTTTTGATAAGTTGCAATTACTGCTTTTTCTCTAATTATTTTTTTTCTATATTTTTTCATCTAATCCGTCCTTCCAAAATATCTATCATGATTTTACCATATTTGCACCTTAAAATAAACGAAATGCATCATAATAAAACAAAAAAGATTATCCGAAGATAACCTTAAAAATTAATTCCTTTAACTTCAATATTTACTTTAACATTTTTGATTCCTGTCATTTCAAAACAGCTTTGAGCTATTTTATTTTGTAAGGCACTAGTCACTGATGCAACATTCAATCCATAATCAATTAGTACATCAACATCAATAATTACTTGGTTATTTTTATTAATATTTGTTCTAACTGGCCCACTTCCAGGCATTGGGATCATATTTCCTTCAAATTGAACACCATCAACTGACTCAACTGCTTTTACAACTATAGCTTGAAAAACGCTCAAACCAATATTTAAAGCTCCTAAATTAGATTCTTTTTCTACTGAATAATATTCTTGACTCATATTAAATGCTCCTTTATATACTCCCATTGTATATAAATTTAAGATAAAATTCAAGTCTCACTGATAAACTTGACTTCAACTTGATACTCATTTTTAGTCTTTTCCATAACTGTTTTAATAATACTGTTAGCATCACTACTACTTGCTTCCTTTTTATCAATAACTACTTTAATCGTTTTATTCTCAACCTCAACAAATGCATTCTTAAAACCAGCATCATTAATTATCTTTGTAATTTTTGCTTCTAAAGCAGCAGTTTCTTTAGCTTCACTAATATTAGCCAAAGCAGCAGCGATTTTATTACTATCGCTATCACTTGATGCAATAATTGCATTATTTTCACTAATTAAATCTGCTCTTTCTTTTTCTAAATTTTGTTGTAATACTTCAATTTGCGATAATTCTTCATTATTAACAGATACTTCACTGGCTTCACCTTCAGGTGGTAGAAGAATATAGTAAATTGAAAGTACCAAAATTAGACTAAATAGGGTTAAAAAAGTAATGGCTTGTCTATTCATATTATTTCTCCTTTTATCAACTACTTTAATATATGCTAAAAGTTAAAATATATGAAAAAAAACACTAGTTAAACTAGTGTTAAGCTCTTCCTTGATATTTTCCATCAACTGTATTAACAATGACAACTTCACCTTCAGAAATAAATAAAGGTACTTTAATTTGAAATCCAGTTTCGATAATTGCATTTTTTGTTGCCCCAGTAGCTGTATCACCTTTTACTGCTGGTTCAGTTTCTGTAATAGTGAAAGGTACATTAATTGGTAAAGATACCCCTAATACTTCTCCTTCATAACTAGTTACTTCAACTTCATCACTTTCTTTTAAGAAATTCATTTCCCATTCTAAGTTTCCAGCAGGAATTTCGATTTGTTCGTAAGTTTCATTATCCATGAAAACTAAAGCATCTCCTGAATTATATAAATATTGCATTTTACGTTTATCGATATGTGCTTTTTTTACTTTATCATTTCCACCAAAAGTAATTTCAGTAGTTGCTCCAGAACGCATATTTTTCATTTTAACTTTGATATTTGCAGCCGCACGAGCTGTTTTATTATGAGAATAATCAAGCACTACATATAAGTTACCTTCATATTCAAAAGTAATTCCTGGTCTTAAATCTCCAACACTAATCATTTTAAAATCTCCTTACTTGTAATTTACTTTGTGATTATATCAAAAATCATCGATAAAGTGAAGTGATTTTAGTAACTATTGATAATCAAACGATGATATTACTAGCGTTTCGATATTAATCTCCAAATTAAAACTGTATGATGAATCATTTTGTTTGATTGTTGTAACAATATAATAGTAACTCCCCATATCATCCACTGTATAATTAATGAAATAATCATCAATACTTATTTCATCACTAAAAAGAAGATCATTTAAAATTGTTTCTTTATAATATCTCAGTATTGTTATTTCCAACAAACGTGCCCTATCTAATTCTCTGATTCGTTCTAGACTGCGGCTATTCTCTATTATATTATTAAAAACAAGACTTATGTTTAAGATTAAAACAATAAAAATAACTAACACGACTTGAAGAATCGTACCCCGATTATTACAATACTGTTTCAACTTCATCTTTTTCATTCTCACTTATTTGATAATCAGTAGCAATAAGATAAACATGTTCTTTATTATCGACTATTATTTTCATATAAATATTCTTATTTTTTTGATAAAAATTTAATTCATCAACATTGTGTATAATGATATCAAAACCTGGCTCTTTTACTATCCTATGATGATTTAGTGAAATAGTAAAGATTTCGTTATTTGCATTTGTGTAAGTTAAATCATCATTGATTTCAATATCCTTAGCCGTATGCAAAATTGATGAAATTTGTTTAACTCCAAGAGCATAACTAGAAAGATTAAAAGATAATTTATCTTTTGCAGTAACTATTCTTAAAATAGGGACACTGTTTAAAATAATTAATAAACATATTGATAAAGAAAAAAGAACTTCAATCAATGTAAAACCTCGTTGACTGATTCGTTCAAACCACTTGTCTGCCACAGTTCTACCTCCTTTTCTTGTTGCTGTTTTAAATAGTTCGTATAATCCTGATTAATCTGATAATGATGATTTATTGCATTATTATAACAAGAAAGAAACAATACTATAATACTGATAAAAATAGAAAAAGCCATCAATGTTTCAATTAATGTCATCCCTTGCTTATTTAACATAAAATGCTCCACTTCCAACATTTAAAATTATACTTTTACATCCATTTGAACTACAAATCTTTAGATGACCACCCGAACTGATATTTCCATTATGATTAAAGTGAAACTCATAATAATCGTCAATATAATAGTTGTCGTTAATCGTAAGAGTTCGTTGATCCTTTTGTCCATTATAACTAATTTGTTTTGTTTGAATAACTATATTTATTTGCTCGTGGTTGATCATAGCTCTACTTTTTCCTTCTTCTAACAATGAAATTACCTGTTGACATTGCTGCTGTAAAGAAATTACTGGTTTTGAATTAATTACAAAATGAAGTGTAATTGTACTTAAAATTAAGATTATACTAATTGTAAAGACAACTTCAATCAGAGTGAATCCGCTATCATCGTACATATGCTTGTCCATCACTGATTGAAATCCTAAGTCCGCTTGGACATGTTGCCTGCTTTTCTGTCAAATATGGATGTTCTCCAGAAGTCAAATCACTAATACTTGTTGGAAGTTCTCCGTTTTCAATTTCGTATAAAACTATTTGTGAATTAACTACTTCTATTTGCGCATCACAACTCTTTTCTTTAACAACCCGATTCTTACTAGTTACATTAGGAATAACAAGTAACAAAATAACTAAAATTACTGAAATACAAAAAATCATCTCAATCAATGTAAAGCCATTATTCCTTTTCATCTTTCATACCTCCTATAAATTACTGACTACATTCATCATCGGAATAACAATTGCAACATAAACTAAAATTACAAAACCAGCCACAAAACAATATATTATTGGTACAAAGAGTTTAATCAATCTCGTTACCTGCATATGCAAAGTATCAATAGATACCCTTAAATAATTATCGAGTGATTTATCTTTTTGATTATCATGAATTAATAATTTAAAATATGCTATAAATAATGGTTCAAAATATTCAAAATCATTTATTATATCCTCTAAAGCTTCTCCTTCTAAAACTTGTCGATAAATTTCGTAAATTATCATTTTAATATCACTATCATCTATTTGCTCATAAAGCATGACAATAATATCAGTTGAATCATAGCCATTGATCAGTAATTCATTATAGTACAGAGCAAATTTTAGTGAATAGTATTTTTGGATTAACCTTCTTATTAAAACTATTTTTTCAATTAACAAATCAATAAGTTTAAAATATTTTCTTTTAATAGCATAAATACTTATTGTGAAAAATACTGTAAAACTAAGTATAATGAAAATTACTATAATTGGAATAATTTCAAAAAGCTTAAATATAATTCTAGTTATAATACTTGGACTAATATTAAATTCGACAAACAATTGCATGATTGATGGTAATAATCCATATACAATAAACAATGAAAAAAACATTAAAAAAATAATGAGTAAAACTGGATACGTTAATTCTTTTTTTAGCTGTGTAAATATTTGTTCCTTTTTTCTGCATATTTTTAAGCTATGCTCAATTGCAGTTGAAATATTATTTTTAAATCGAAAAAATTTAAAGTATTCAATAAATGTATTGTCAAAATCAATTTCTATAATAACCTCATCAAATGCTTTACCAGCAACCAAATTTTGTTCAATCAGCTTTATTTTTTCAGTTTGATGGATTATCAGACATAAATTTAAAACATCTTTGATTAAATAACCTTGTTTTAAAAAGTTAGCGATATTTTCTAATAATTGTAAATCATCATTCATAAATAATTCCTGCAACCTGTGTATAATCAACTAAATTATTTTTTAATAAATATTTTGCATTCATTTCAAATGTTTGATATTTAACAGGTTCATTATTGAAAAAAGTTAAAATTTTTTGACGATTTAAATATTCTGGTAAAATTAAGGGCTGATGTGTATACTTGTGATAGAGCATTTTTTGGCATATTATGCCAATTAAAACATCCTCTATATCAATTTTTAAAAGTCCTAAGTTTAAAAGACGTCTGATTGTTGTAAGGCAATTTGACGAATGGATTGTTGTTAATACTAAATGGCCTGTTAATGCACATGTAACAGCTAGACGAGCAGTTTGCTCATCGCGTATTTCACCTATCATTATTACATCAGGATCATGGCGTAAGATTTGTTTTAAAGAGTTATTATATGTAATTCCTAGTTTTTCGTTTATTTGAATTTGCAAGCAATACTCCTTTTTTATTTCGACTGGATCTTCAAGAGTGACAATATTTCTTTGTTGAGTAGCGTTAATTGAATCTAGTAGGGTATATAGTGTGGTTGACTTTCCTGAACCAGTTGCTCCACTTACAATAAATAGTCCGGCTTCTAAAGTCGTGATATGTTTTAAAAAAACAGTTGTTTCTTTAAAAATAGTCAATTTATCAAGGGCAATTTGTTGATGATTGTTTAAAATTCTAATTACAATACTATCTAATTCTCTACCAGGTAAACTAGATATTCGTAAATAGTAAATTTGATTTTGATAAATATAATTTAAATGACCCGTTTGTGGTCGTAAACGATAATTAATATCTATATTTGACTTGAAACGAATATAATTAAATAATTTTAATCCGATATGACTTTCAAATGTATCATATAATACCAAATCACCATGTTGCCGAAAAGAAACAGAACATTTTTGCTTCATTAAAATATGAATATCTGATGTCTTATAATTAATTGCATGATTTAAGATTTTTTCAAATAGTTCATCCATAAAAATACCTCCTATTATCATTTACGCCTGTAATATAGAAATTACTTTCAAAAAATAAAAAAATACGATTATTCTAACCTTTTAAGCAAAACAAATCTAAATAAAATATAAATTGGATAATATATCTAGACACATAAAAAATAGGGTTATTAATGAAGACATTACATCTTCCAACCCTACTTTTTGTTAGGCACCCTACATTATTTTAAAGCGCCTATATTTTATACTCTTATCTAGTACTAGAATCTGCAAGTAACTATTTTTCAATTTCTATATTCTCATTCGTAGTTCTTCGATTGTAAATTTTATACTGCAGAGGTATTTCCCAATCCGGTTACGAAAGAGGTTACTCTAGCACAACAGTTACTTGTATGTTGTGCAATTGTTACATCATCATACCCGCTAGATATTTTACTTCCAGATGCGACTACAAAAGCGACATGATTGTATCGTCCATCTTTTTCCCAATCTGCTATACATTGATATATTGATTTTTTTATTTCTTCTAGTGATATTTTCATTGATCTTAAAAATACAATAAGTTTCACACTATCAGCATCGCTTTGACTATAATTTCGGTAGTCATTATCATCTCTATCTGGTTTTATTAAACCAACTTTTTCATAATATATGAGTGCTTTCTTGGTAATATGAAACCACTCTTCAACTTCATGGTCTTCATAGCATTCATTCTCCTTGCGCTTATTACATATTATGCCCTAAGGTTTAGGTCAATAAAAAGGATAATATTTATTCACAAAATAAATATGAATCTTATTCTATTAGTCCACAAAATAAAAAAGTGAAAGGAATGATAATCCGGACATTTTCCCCACTATACTTTAAAGAGATTATGGATTATCTTCATAATCTCTCATTATAATTTATAGCGGGTTTTGTAATCCCTCTCTATAAATTATAGCATCTTTTTTCTCGTTAACTTTACCATAATAAAAACCCCTCACGTTGGTTATGTCCAACTTTTGGGGTTCGCTTCAAAATATATAGTCTTTTAATGTCCTCTATGAGCCTTACAATAGTATTGAATAGAAATACCTAATAATGATAGTCCAGAAATGAGTAACAGTCCATTTATATCAACATTATCACCAGTTTTTACACTTACAACCGGTTTTGTCGTATCTCCAGGATTTACTGTTGGCTCATCCTTTACTTCTTTAATATCCCATAAATAGTCTTTTACAAATGTTGTAAACAGACTACGCCATGTTCCCCAGTCATGAGCACCATAAGTTTCAATATAATCATATTTAATGCCTGCTTCATCTAGATTTGCTAATAATCCTGCAAAATCTTTATTTCCTGTAAATCCAACTTTACCATAATCAACAATACCAGCTGCTAATAATAATGTTGGTTTGTCCGCATTTTTTATTGCTGATATATCAGTATTTGGATCAGTTGCTGACCAAATTCCTAAATATCCAAATTTATCTGCTAAGGTCGTATAAATAGACGTTGTTGTAAGACCACCCATAGATAATCCACAGAATGCACGATCATTGCTGATAGTTGAAACACTATAGTTAGCTTCAATAAATGGAATAATATGATTCATTAAGTTATTTTTAATTTGATCGTAGTCCCAACCAAAATATGTATTATCCATTGTTACAACAATTGCTTCAGCTACTTCTTTATCAGCTAATAAATTATTCATTATATTTGGAACCGCACCAATTGTCATCCATTCAACTTCATTACCACCGCCACCGTGTGATACATAAATAGTTTTATAGCTTTTAGTAGCATCATAGTTATATGGTAGATATATACCTAATGGTTGTTTTGTTCCATCAATCGCATCATAATTTACGAATGAATATGTTCCTTTTTGATTATCATCTCTAGCATAAACATATTCTTGTCCATCAATAGTATTCTTTGAAGAACCAACATACACCAAACTGTGGCCAGCATCATGATTATTGTAGTCATTTTTTAGTGACGGATTTGCTGGATCTTGAATTGTTACTGTAGTGCCGTCAGCATAAGTAACTGTATAGTCATAGTAGTAAAGATTCCCTGGTAATGGTAAAGTAATTTCAAAACGTTCATCTTTTGTCTCTGTCAATTCATAAATGGCAGTATCATTATTTAACCCATAGCCAGTATTAAACATTCCATCTTTATACTCGTAAGCATTATATACTTTTGCTTGTGAAAAATCTAAAGTCTGAGTATAGTTTTTAACCGCTTCATCATCTTTAGAATAGAATTGTAAATTTCCTGAAACAGTTACCTTGACCGCATCCTTGATATCTTGATCTTCGTATACAAAAGTTGTTATATAATCACCATCATATGCTGGATTAATGTTTTCTTCTACTGTCACACCGGCTTGATAAGTAGATTCTCCAGGATATTCATAACCCCATAAAATATCTTTAACAAATGTTGTAAATGCATCTCTCCATACGCCCCAGTCATGTGAACCGTATTTTAAATCATAAAAATGCTCTACTCCCAGCTCTTCTAAATATTCATGTGCTCTTACTGTCTTCCCTCTGTTAAATGCTGAATCTCCAGATTCCTGCGTCGCCTGAATAGCCATATCTAGATTCCCGCCAGTTAGATATACTGTCTTTGTTTTTAATAACTCCCAGTCTTTACAAATCAGTGGATCTGCTGTCCCTGAAAAATTTCCATACGCTCCAAACATGTCTGTATAACTGAACATGATTGTCCCTGTTGTCAATGCTCCCATTGATAGACCACACAGCGCTCTGTCCTCCACTTTCGTAGATACGCTGTATCTCTCTTCAATCAGCGGAATGATATTTTCTTTGAAATTTTTCGCAATTAAATCATAATCCCATCCAAAGTGACTGTTATCCATTGTTACAACAACACTTTCTGCTGCTTCTTTTTCCGCAAGGATATTATCCATAATATTTGGCAATGAACCAATTTCCATCCATTCGGCTTCATTTCCGCCACCGCCATGTGATACATAAATCGTTTTATATGTTTTTGAAGGATCATAGTTGTATGGTAGATAAACACCTAATGACTGTGTTTCTTCATCTGTGTTATGTGCATCCTTGTATTCAATAAATTCATATTTCCCTGTTTGACCGTCAGCTCTTGGATAAATATACTCCTGTCCTGCTGTTGTATTTTCACTGTTTCCAACATAGAAAACACTGTGTCCCGAATCATGATCAGTTAAGCTGTTTTTCTTTGATGGATTTACCGGATCCTGAATCGTAACTTTTGAACCGTCACTATACTCTACTGTATAATCATAAAAATACTGATTGCCCGGTAACGGCAGTGTAATCTCGAATCTTTCGTCTCCTGTTTCCTCCAGTTCATAAATGGGTGTATCGTTATTTTGTCCGCCGCTTACATTGAACATTGCGTTATCCTTATCATAGTCATAAGCACTGTAAACCTTGGCTCCGGTAGGATCAGCTGTTTTTTCATAATTTTTAACAACCGGATCATTTAATGAGTAAAACTGAAAATTACCTGAAACTGTTACTCTTTCTGCGTCACGTGCATCTTTGTCTTCATAAACAAAGGTTGCGGTATAATCGGCATCCCAGTCTGGATTAGTATTTTTCTCTACCGTTACGCCCGGACTATATACAGCATTTTGAGCCGTTAATGCGGTAATACCATTGGACATTAGCATAGTTCCTGATAATGCCACTGACAATAACAAATTCTTTTTATTCATGTTATCCCTTCCTTTCACTAACATTCTATCCGAAGAAGGAATAAGAACGCCACATTCCTTTATGCAAGCTGCTTTCATTTTTTGCAAGCAGGTTCTATAATTTGAAAGAGCATGCAGGCAGAAAAGTTAATATATTCATTAATTATATAAGCTAGTAGAATGTCAAGTTGCAATATATTTACACTAAGATAATTATATCATGACTCATTTTTTATTATTTCAACCATGGGATTCTTTCCTAAAATAAACTCACAGCGATCAACTCGCATTATTGTAAAATACTGCAATAATTGAATTATTAAAAAAATCGTAAAAAATTATAGCGAACCGAATAAGTTGTCCAACCTATTCGGTTCACTTTTTATATGTCCAAACTTACGAATAAACAAAGAATAGTGGTACTATGTCACATATGGGTTTATATGCACTTAATCCTACTCCTAAGCAACGTTATAACTCTTATAAGGGGGAAATGAATGGAACTTGTAAGAACTTACTTCTTGATAAACGAGAGAATAAGTATATTAGAAAAACATATTTTAATAGAAACCTTAAAACTACATCGGTTAATCAAAAATGGACAACTGATGTTTCTGATTTTAAAACAGCTATGAGTAAATTATATTTATCTCCAATTTTAGATATGCATAGTAGAAAAATCGTAGGATACGATATATCAACTACACCAAGTCTATTTCAAACATACCGAATGTTAGATATGGCTTTCTCTAAATTTTTCCATAGTAATCAAGGATGGCAGTACCAACATTTCTCATATTAAAATAAATTAAAAGAAAAAGGAATTACTTAATCAAAGTCTCGAAAGGGAACGGTCAGGATAATTTACTAATAGAAAACTTCTTGGAAAAAATGAAGAATGAAATGTTTTATGGATTTGAAGATACATTCAAATCATTAGAAGAGTTAAAACAAGCTATGATAGATTATATCGAATACCATAATAATTCTATAATTACAGTAAAAAGAAAAGGCTTAACCCCTATACAAATTAGGAATCAAGCCTTACAATTAATTTAAATTATTTTTTGTCCAACAAAGGCAGTTCACTATAAAAATTACGACTTTTTTAAATATGGATTATTTAGGCGTTCTTCACTTAACGTAGAGTTTGGTCCATGACCAGGATAAATAACAGCATCAAAATCATATTCCTTTATTTTATTTATGCTTTCGATTGTTTCATACTTTGATGAATTTGGAAAATCAAAGCGTCCAATTGACCCTTTAAACAATACATCTCCAGAAAAAATTATATTTTCATCTTTTAAATAAATCATTGACGATCCTGGACAATGTCCTGGTAAATGTAGCCATTGTACATCAAAATCCCCAAACTTCATCTCCTCATGGCTTGACTGAACTGGTGCTTTAACAGTAAAAGGATTTTCATACACTGATAAATTTAACTGAGGATTATCTAGCATTTCTAAATCGTCTTGATGAAGATAGATAGGACAGTGGTAATGTTCGTATAAATAGTCAACCGCACCAATATGATCGAAATGTCCATGAGTTAATAAAACAGCTTCTGGAACTAGTTCATTTTCCGTCAAATAATGCACAACTTTCTTACCATTAGCTCCAGGATCAATGATTAAGCAATGATGATTCTCATCACTTACCACATAGCCATTAGTTTGCATATTACCTAGCAGTAATGTTTTTATTTTCATCTTCTTCCTCCTATAAAGAAAAAAAGCCGTTAGGCTTATTTTTTTTCTTTATGTACAGTTTTTTTATTACATCTTGGACAGTATTTGTTGATTTCCATTCTATCTGGATGATTTCTTTTATTTTTTGTGTTGATATAGTTTTCTTCACCACATTCAGTACATTTATAAATGATATTTTCTCTCATTAGTTACACCTCCATTAGTAAACTTCCGTCTAATATATTATCATAGTATTTAAATAATTACTAGCACTTTTTTTAATTTGTTGAGTGATACTTCTCCCAGTAACGATCAATTACTGCTTGAGCAACGATCGGAGCAGAACTAGATCCGCTTGTTGCAGTAGTTTGTCGATAACTCATACAAGCAAAAGCAACTTCTGGTCTAGAATCCTCCGTTGTTTGCACATAACCTATTTGTAAATGATTAGGATAATCGGTTGTTCCAGTCTTACCATCATCAGTTGTATAATCTTCTGCTGTTCCGGTTTTAGCATAAGTTACATATGGTTTTGAATTCCAAGAATGTGCAGTTCCTTCAGTTCGGGTAACACAAGCTCTCATTCCTTGTTTAATTTGGCTAAACGCCGTCGCTTGATTACTAACATCATCTAATACATTTGTATTTGCCTCATAATTAACTTGTATTTCTCCATCCTCATCAGTAGTATATGAGTCTAAAAGTAAGTGGGGCTGGATTCTTTTCCCGCCATTAGCCAATGTACATGCGTATTGTGCTAATTGAATATTTGTGTAAGTATCATACTGACCAATCATTGCATCTAATAACAACCCACCTGTACGTTGTTTTCCTCGATATCCTAATGCTTCATTTGAAACATCTAATCCTGTTTTAACTCCTAACCCTAACTCACCTAAATCATTTCTTAAAGTATCAAAAGCTTCTTCATTTATTTTCAACGGCCCATCATAAACATAATTTGCCCCACCTAAAAGCATTGCTATCCTAAACATATAAACATTTGATGAATAAGCCAGAGCATCAACTTCATTAATAGTTCCAAAGGATTTCCAAGACTTTTTAGCTTTTGTTCCTTTAATTTTGATTGGCTCATCAACAAAATAAGTGTTTGGTCCAATTACTCCTTCTTTGAAACCAGTATAAATTGAACCTCCCTTAATTGTTGAACCGATTTTATTTGCATCTAGGTAATTCCCTGAAGCATAATCACTAACTTCACCAGTTGCTTTATCGATTGTTTTGCCGGCCATTACAATAATTTCACCCGTATATGGATCCATTAGAATAAAAAACATTTTATTAAAATATTTATTACTGCTATTACAAGCTTTTAATTCCTCTTCGATTTTTTGATTAGCTAATTGTTGAAGTTCCCAATCAATTGAAATACGAATATTTGAACCTGCAGTTCCTGCTTTAGTACTTGTTATTATTGGGTTTCCTGAGCTATCATAATTTAAGGTATAGGTACTATCATTCCCTCGTAAAATATCTTCATACTGCTCCTCTAAGCCCGAAGTTCCTACTCTAGAATCATTTTGGTATCCCAATGCTAATAATTCATTTTTTAATTCTACAGGTAACCCTTGTTTTTTAGTCGTCACTTTGCCTAAAACTGAAGCAAACTCTGTTGAATTTGAATATTGACGTGCCCAATCTGTTGTAACTGTCACCCCGGGTAAGATATCTGCATTTTCACCAATAATACTAGCCTCCTCATCAGTTAAACCTTCAGCCAAAATTGACGAACCACTCGTACAATTTTGCATCAAGTATAAAAAGTGAGTATATTTTAATGTTGCTTCATCCATATATTGACTAATTAATTCATCAGTAATTCTCTCTAATTTAAGACTATATAATCTTTTGTCTGCATTTTCTTGAGCTTTGATTTCTTCTTTTTCTTTATCGCTAATCAATCCGTCAGCAACATCTTTAAAAGCTAAAATAAAATAATCCTTTTTTGCTCGATCAGAAATGATTTTTTTATCATTTACATCAATATTGATATTTTTTGCTAAAAAAGCAGCTGATTCTTTTAAAACATCATTATCAATTTTTTTAGGTGCATAATATGTTGCACAAATTACACTTGTATTTTCCACTAATTTTACATATTCACGGTCAACAATTTCTCCTCTAGGAGCATCACTCGTATATGTAGTAGTACCATATTGTTCCAGCTTTACTGCCAATTCATCAGCCTGTTTAAATTGTATAATTCCTAAACGTATTGCCATTACGGAAGTAACAGCAATAACAAAACAAAGTAGTCCGATTAATCGCCGACTAACAATGTTATCTTGTAAATTTTTTTGTTCACGTTCTTGTTCTGACGCCCCATAAAAACGTACCTTAGGTATTTTATTTCGAAAATTAAATGCCATTTCTACGCCTCCTTATCATTTGTTCATTATAAAACAAATTTACTTGTAAGTAAATTAAAAACAAAATTTACCACAAAGTAAAAATAACTGCCATAATTTTATTAAAATATTTTATGACAAAATAGGTTTTAAAAATTAAAATATCATTGATTAAAGACAAAACATGTTACTAATTTCCTAATAATAAAAAATATTAATACAACAATTAGAGATATCATCCTATTCGTTATTAATTATAAACTATAATAATTAGATAGTACATTAAAATATTATTAATAAAAAATAAAGGAAGTGATTACTCACTTCCTACTCGAATTCATTATTCTTCGCTACTTCTCTTATCCAGTTAGCACTCTTCTTTTCAATTCTCTTGTATCCCTGATCTAATGCTACACGAATGAATCCGTAACGATTTTTAAAAGCATTTGCCCATGACCAGTTGTCTATTACTCCCCAGTAATGATATCCTAAACAGTTTGATCCATCTTCTATTGCTTTTGCAATCCATTCCAGATGATCCCTTACAAATTCTATTCGATAATCATCCTGTACCGATCCATTTTCATCCATATATTTTTCTTCTCCTTCTACCCCCATTCCATTTTCTGATATGAAATAAGGCAGATCCGGACATTCATTTTTAATCTTCATCCCAAAATCATAGATTCCTTTCGGATAAATCTCCCAGCCACGGTGTTCGTTCATTCTTCTCTCTGGCCAGATATATGGTTTCGCTATACATGGCAATCCATTTTCATCAAATTTCTGATCTGGTGCCTGAATTCTTGTCGGCTGGTAATAATTAAATCCCAACCAATCTACTTTTCCTCCAGCTAAGATTGCTTCATCTCCAGGGCGACGATTCATTTTGATCTTCCATTCATTTTCTACTGTATCAATTACATCCTTTGGCAGATGTCCGTGTGCTACTACATCTAACCACCAGCGGTTATGCAACCCGTCTGTCATTCTTACTGCTTCCAGATCCTCTGGACTTGGATCTTCTTTTGTATATGGTGGTGCAAAGCAGTTGATCATCCCTATCTTCGCTCCTTCAACCATTTTCCCTCTAGCCTGCAGTTCTCTAAAGTTCATTACTGCTAGACAGTGTGCTAATGTGATATTATATTGGACATCCAATGAACGTTTAATGTTCTTTTCATAGGGAAACCAAACCCCATGCAAATATTGCTGTTCTGGTTCAACGATTGGCTCATTGAATGTAAACCAATATTTAACTTTGCCACCAAATTCCTCCATTGCCTTTTTAACAAAATTTGCATAAGCTTCAACAACTTCACGATTAGCCCAACCACCACGTTTATATAAGTATTCAGGCATATCGAAATGATACATGTTCATAAAGATATCGATTCCGTTTTCATTGGCACAATCGATCAGTTTATGATACCATGCAGCTCCTTCTGGATTAATATTTCCATCCTGATCAAGCAGTCTAGTCCACTGCATTGATGTTCTAAAAGATTTAAAGTTCATTGATTTGAACAGTTTTATGTCTTCTTCATAACGGTGATACATATCATTTCCGACATATGAGCCAACATTGTTATGAAAAGCATTGATTTCCTGGTCAGACCACATGTCCCAGTATGATCTTAGGCGACCACCAACGTTATAAGCACCTTCAGTTTGCGGACCAGATAAAGCCGCCCCAAAGAAAAAATTGTCTGGTAATTTGATTGTCATTTTCATTCTCCTTTATTCGTATATATTTATATTGTAATGGCTATCAAGACTATTTACAACAAAAAAATAAGTAGGATAGATAATTTATCCTACTCATCGTCAACAGATAATATCGCCATGAATGCCTCTTGTGGAATTTCAACATTTCCAACTGCCTTCATTCGTTTTTTACCTTCTTTTTGTTTCTCTAGTAATTTCTTTTTACGAGAAATATCGCCGCCATAACATTTTGCCAATACATTTTTACGCATCGCCTTAATTGTAGTACGGGCAATTATTTTCCCTTGTAGTGCTGCTTGAATTGGCACTTCAAACATTTGTTTTGGAATAATTTCTTTTAATTTTTCACAGATAATTTTTCCTCGTCCATATGCAAAATCCTTATGCACAATTGTTGAAAGTGCATCAACGACTTCTCCGTTCAATAAAATATCCATTTTTTGAAGTTTGCTAGTACGATAGCCAATCAATTCATAATCAAGAGATGCATAGCCTTTAGTACCTGATTTTAATTTGTCAAAAAAATCATATACAATTTCAGATAAAGGAATTTCATAAATTACATTACGTCGAGTATCATCAATATATTCAATATCCTGATATTCTCCACGTTTAGATTGACATAATTCCATGATAACCCCTACGTATTCGTTTGGAGTCATAATAGAAGCTTTAACATAAGGTTCTTCAATATGATCAATTACTTGCGGCTCAGGCATCATCGCTGGATTATCAACGATTACTTCACTACGATCTGTCAAATAGCAATGATAAATAACTGATGGTGCCGTTGCAATTAAATCAAGATCAAATTCTCTTTCTAAACGTTCTTGAATAACATCCATATGCAACAAGCCTAAAAAACCACATCTAAATCCAAATCCTAATGCTTGTGAGGTTTCTGGATCAAACATTAATGATGAATCACTTAATTTCATTTTTTCTAACGCTTCCCGTAAATCTTTATAACGAGCGTTATCAACAGGATATAAACCACAATATACCATCGGATTTAATTGGCGGTATCCGGGTAATTGAATATTAGACTCATTTTCAACTGTAGTTACAGTATCCCCCACATGAATATCCTGGATGGATTTTATTGAAGCGGCAAACCAGCCTACTTCACCTACCACTAACTGTTCTTTTTTTACTTCACGAGGAGTTCTTACACCTAATTCAGTTACTTCATATGTTGCTCCTGTTGCCATAAACTTCACATGATCTCCAACGTTAATAGTTCCTTCTTTAACCCTAACAAATACAATTACTCCGCGATAACTATCATAATAAGAATCAAAAATCAAAGCTTGTGTTGGATTATTCACATCTCCACTAGGAGCAGGAAATTCCTGTACAACTTTTTCAAGAACTTCTTCAACATTTAAACCGCTCTTTGCTGAAATCAACGGTGCATGATCTGCCGGCAAACCAATAACTTCTTCAACTTCACGTATAACTCGTTGCGGGTCAGCACTTGGCAAATCGATTTTATTAATAACTGGCAATATTTCTAAATTATTATCTAGAGCCAAATACACATTTGCCAACGTTTGTGCTTCAACTCCCTGCACTGAATCAACAACTAATATTGCACCTTCACAAGCAGCCAACGATCTCGATACCTCATAAGTAAAGTCGACATGACCTGGTGTATCAATTAAATGTAACAAATATGTTTGACCATCTTTAGCAGTATAATTCAGTTGAACTGCGTTTAATTTGATGGTAATTCCTCTTTCTCGCTCTAAATCCATACTATCGAGTAACTGTGCCTTCATTTCACGATCTGCGACAGCTCCAGTTATTTGCAAAATTCGATCTGCTAGGGTGCTTTTACCATGATCGATATGTGCGATAATTGAAAAATTTCTAATTTTACTTTGATCAATAGTCATTTTTTCACCCACTTTCGTTAAATCATTATAACAAATAAGCCGGTTAAACTCAAATGATATTTAATCATAGTTTTTGAAATATTTATCTAATAAAGAAACTCGTTCTGCAATTACTTCAATTGAAGTAATTTGTTTTGACTCGGCACATTCTAATGTTCTCGAATGCAGTCTTCCTTTAACTGCAATCATGCATCCTGGTCTTGCACAATCAATAATCATTTCAGCGATACCGCGCCATAAACTTACAACAATGTAATCATTTTCAAATGCACCAAGACTATTTTTAAAACCTTGTTCGATTTGAATAGTTGCATTTGCTACTTTTACACCTCCAATCGTTGTTTTCATTTCCGGGATATCTACTAATCTCCCTACTAATGCTACAGTATTTAACATTATTTACCCCTCCTTTATGACAAAATTATAGGCATAATTATAAAAAGATTACAACACTGTAAAATTAACCATAATTAACGACATTGTCAAAATGGGTCACTGGTGAAACTTTTTCTTTCAGATGTGTAGCAAAAGTTAACAGATATGCTTAAATAGACTATATCAGTCTATAAAAAATTGTCGAAAAAAATATACATATTTTGCAAAAAAAGTCCATCTTATCCCTGTTTCGCCCAAAATAACTACTATATTTATTTTTATATAATATTTTTCAATACCTCCAATAACAAAAAAAACTCTATAAAAATAGAGTTTAATATTCCCAAATTAAGATTCATTTTTTATTATTCCCACCCCATCATAATGAGGACAATATAAAAAAGATATTTTCTTATACTTTCTTAAACACAGAAATAAATATATTTTTGATTATGCTCCATTATAGTACCTTAACTCATCTTGCTTGTACATACTTTATCTTTAGAATTCCAATTTATTTTGCTAGAGTTCAATTAATATTAAATTGGGCTAAATATTTAGTTAACATCTTATCTAAACAAAACTAATTATTGTAATACTTGTATCTATTTTTTCCGCCTTCTTTTGCTTGATACAACGCTTTATCTGCTTTTAAATATAAAGTATTCATATCTCTACCATCAATAGGTGCTAGTGCTATTCCAATAGAAGCTTGGATGTTTATCTGATCCTTTTCACTTTGATAATACAAATCTAATTGTTGAAGAAGTCTGGATATTAAACGATTAAAAAGCTTGATGTCTTGAATGTTTTTTACAAAAACCACAAATTCATCTCCTCCAAAACGTGAAATAATAGCATCATCACAAAATGAATTTTTCAAAACATTTGCTACATCAACTAATGCTTGATCACCAGCTAAATGTCCTAAAGAATCGTTAAGATTTTTAAAATTATCTAGATCAATTAATAAAAAAACCGCCTGCTGTCCTTGAGGTACTTCTTGTAAATATTCATTAATATGTGTTTTACAATAATATCGATTATATAGTCCAGTTAACTCATCTGTATTTGCTTTTAGCTTTAATCTTTCTATTTGCTCTTTTTCACTTTGATTTAATAAATATTGTTCTGTGGTATCTGCAACCATCATTAATATGATTTTTGTATCTTCATCATAAATATAATAGTGTATTGTTTTTTGGTGAAATTCTCCACAACTATCCAAAATTCGTATATTACAAAAATAGTCGCCATCTTTTTGCAAAGTTAAAAAAATATAATCGAGATTCATTTTAGTTTGAGCTACTTTGCGATCTTCTATAACCACCTGACTTTCAATAAATGTATCTAAGGCATCTTTATAATCAAATTCATTTTCATTAAAAATTAGTTCCTTCATTCCTTCAGTAACAAATTGTAAATATTTGCCACTATCGCAATCAATATAACAGAGCGATTCAAAATTCTTTTGTACATATTTTGTAATTACCGTTTGAAATACATCGTCTTTATCGATTTTTTTAATTAGAATTAAAATACGGTCTTCTAATGCTTTAGGAACCATTAAATGGATCCGATACCAGCCATAAAGAAAATGCTCTGTTTTTTCACGGATATCGATATGTGCATTCTTTTTTTGAAAAACAAGTTCTTTTAAATGGTTAAATGATAAAAAACTATTAAGATATTCTAATTCAGAAATATCACTGCATCTCTGCATAAATAAAGATAAAAATTTGTTATAAGACATATCATGAATTGATAAATTTTCACCTTTAATAGCAGATATGTTTTGTGTCATTATATCTATATCAAAAATATAAGCATTTTCCTCGATAATCGTTGAGAGTATTGCATCACTATCAATAAAAAACTCCATATTTCGTTTTTGTTCTTGAATGTCCATAATTCCCATTAAAACTTTAGGACTATAGTTCATTTGTGCTAGTACAAAAACAAGCCGTATCCATGAATACCCATCATTACTATTATGAATACGAACATCAATCGTCACTTTTTGTTTTTTTGCTGAAGATAATTCATTATAAGTTTCACAAATGATAAGATGATCCATAGAATAAATATATTTTTTTATAAATTCAAAAAAATTAATTCCCGAAAATATGGATAAATATTTATCTTTTCGTTGAAAAACAATCTCCATCGTATTCGTAACCGGATCAATTTCACATAATTCATCGTATATATCCATATAATAGCGTGAATATTCTTTAAATAAAAGTTGATCTTGAATTTGATAATCAAATGAGAATGGTTCGAAACGGAAAATTAAATTACTAATATCTTGATGATACCCTTCCAATCGATAACATTGTGTAAAATTAGTATTGAGATACCCGCCACATCGTATATACATCCAGCCATTTTCAGGATGTTTCCAAGGATATTCGACTTCTGCCTTATTCCCACTTATTAAACGTTCAACTGCTTCCTCTACATAAGAAACATAAGCTGGATGTATTCGTTCTACCCAAAATTGATAAACTTCCTCCGGCGAATAAGAATCCGCTACTCCTAACAGTAATTTCATATGAGTATTACCAAACATTTTAGGGTCATTCTTTTTATTATGAGACAATTCAATAACCCAAATTCCAATTTTAGCATTTTCCAGCATATTATCTATTAATAAATTTTCCATTAAAATTCTCCCAATTAAAATTATTTATTAAACTTATTTAGCATCTTGCTTGTAAAATCATTTGAATCAATAGGACGACTATAATAGTATCCCTGTCCATAATCACAACCAATTTCTTTAACCAATAAATCATCTTCACTTGTTTCTACTCCTTCAATAACAGAAAAGATAGAAAGTTTCTTAGATAGTTGAACAATTTCCTCCATTATTAAACGTGCATTTTGATTTCTAGTATCCTTTATCTCAACTAAAAAGCTACGATCCAGTTTTAATTCATCAATATTTAATTTTCCTAAAGTATTTAATGAAGAATATCCTGTTCCAAAGTCATCCATAGATATTTTAAAACCAATATCTCTTAATTCTGTTAATTTTTTATTTAAGTCATCTACATTTTCGATTGCAATTTCTTCCAGAATTTCTAAAGTAATTAATGATGCTGGAATATTATATCTATCTAATATTCCACAAAGATTCTTTACGTATCCAATTTCATAAAGTACTAATTTTGATTGATTAATTGCAATCGGAATAGCTTGATATCCTTCGTCAATCCATTGGCGAAGCAATTGGCAAACCTTTTCAACCATATACATATCTAAATTAACACAAAATCCATTCTGTTCAAAAATTGGGATAAATTGTGAGGGAAAAATTGTAGTCCCATCGTTTCTTATCCAACGTACCAAGGCTTCAGCACTAGCAAGAGAATTAGTTTTTAAATCTATTTTTGGCTGTAAATACAATTTAAACTCACCGTTTTCTATGGCTTCGTACATATGCCTTTCGATATAGTCATTCATTTTTTCTTGCTCATGTAAAGCCGCATCGAAAAACCACAGCGGTATTTTAAAACTATTTTTCGATATTTCTAAAGCAAACATTGCATGTGTCATTGACACTTGTAGTTCCTGCTTGTCTGTAGCTGTTGCAATACCACAACTCATAGTAATTCTATAATTACTATTAGAATCATTCGATGACGTTCTGATTTTTTCTAAAATTTCTTTAAGACGAACTTCAAGAATGTTTTTTTCAGTCTCTAATAAAAACATATAAAAAACATCAGCACTATCACGACAGACAAGTTCACCATCTTTGATATTATCATTTAAAATTCTTCCAATGTAGCACAGTAACCTATCTGCTTGTTCTTTTCCAAAAATCTCATTTATAAATTTAAATTTACGTACATTTAGTGCAGCAATTGCATATTCAGAATGTTCTTCAATATGCTGGTGTGCCAATTCCCCAAAACGATTCAAATTATAAATTCCTGTTAGACGATCTAAATATGCAAAATCCATTAATTGCTGGTTATTCTTTTTCATTGTCCGATAACCATAAATTAAAAGATAACCTACTAGTAACACTATAATGACAAAGAAACAAGCTACTGCATAAGCAACCGAGTAAATCCCACTATTACTATTTTGAACAGAGTTAATACAAAACAAATACCATTCATTAACATCAAGCGGTTCTAAAATTGAATGATACTCTTTTCCTTCATAGGTAAATGTAAAACGGACTATTTCAGAATTTTTCATACTTTTTTTAATTTTTGTTAATTCATCTCCAGACAAATACGGTTCTTTAAATATATCAGTCTTTTTTTCTTTAACAACTGCATGTGAGGAACGAATCAAAAATTTCCCATTCACATCCAATAAATGGATATAAGCACTCCCATTTAAGACCTTTTCGCCATCTATAATTTCTGAAAATATATCAACAACACTACTAGCAATCATAGCTCCAACAATTTGTTTATTTCGATATACTGGAACGCCAAAAGTAAAAACCTCTTCTTCGGAAAAATCACCATAGAATGGTTCTGAAACATTTTCCTTTCCCCGCAAAGCTTTACGAACAACTTCTTGTACTTCAGGCTGTAGCGACGATAAATGAATATCACTAGAAATAATATGATCACCTGTAGATAGTGTTCCCATTTCATCATTGTAAAAAAAAGCAACTGTCAAGAAATCATTTTCAATATATGCCCTTTCCAAAATGGAATCAAAATCAGCAGACTCATCCAAATTAGAATTTCCAATAATGCTTGCGACGGTATTTAACATTTGAAAATTATTATTAATTTGTTTATCTAATCTCTTTTTATAATTATCTGTTTCTTCAATCATTCTTTCATCGGTTGAACGATCAAAAGCTGTTCTTATCACATAGAAAAATCCAGCTCCAATTGATGCTAAAAATATCCCAATAATGACTGCAAAAATAATTATTTTTCTAAGACTTTTCTTAACTTTATCTTCATACATGATTTTCGCTTCCTATCACAAACTTGAAATTTTACGTATGTTATTATACCAAAAAATGAAATTATAACAACTGTTGAAAATAAAAATATACCTCGTTTAATATTGCAATATTTTTATTGTATCTTGTATATAATTATTGCCCAATTACAAGTAACTCATAAAAGAATCATATACCAACTATATAATAATTTTATAAAATCTTCAAAACTAATTTTACAAATATCTTATTATTGCTCTAATCTATAATTATCTAATAAATTTACCAATATATACTGAAAAAGAAGGCAATTTAGCCTTCTTCTACAACAACATATGCAATTGCATAATCATTTTCATGAGCGATTGAAATAAAAGTATTAGGATAATTAATTTTTGGCTTGCCGTTTTTATCATTTAATATCTCAATATCATGAAAAGACAGCATGCCATGTTCAATCCCATGAGCCTTAAAAAAAGCTTCTTTGGCAGCAAAACGTCCACCCAAAAATTCTTTTTTTTGTTTTAAAGAATTTTTATTTTTAAAAATTAAAAATTCATTTTTTGTTAATAGTTTTAAAACAAAACATTCATTATCTAAATTCAGCCGATTTAGATCAACAATATCACAACCAATACCACTTATCATTGTTAGTCTTTAAACTTCTTTTCATACAAACTCATTAATTCATCCAATGACATATCATCATCAATTTCATCAATCAAAGAGTTTTGTTTTTCAACATCGTTAGTACCAAAATCTAATTTGAACTCACCAGTTCGCTCCTCAATAATTTTAAGCTGATCCTGTTCTTCTTCCACAATTTTAGCTATATTACGTAAATTATCTTCTACTGTAGGCAAATCTTCAATAACTTTTTTTTCTTTAGGTTCATCATTAATAGTTGTCAGTTTTGCTTCTGATTCAACTTGTTCCTTTTCCTCATAATTTCCAAAAAAAGGACTAATTACAGGAACTAATTGATCAACATTTTTACGTTTTTTAGGTTTTGAAGAAGTTATTGGCTTTACAGCTTTTTTATCATTTTTTCCTTTTGTAATTCCCATCATTGGTGAAATAACTTCACTCATTTGATAAATTTGACGAGGTTTTTCTTCTACCTTAGGCTTTGCCTCAACAACCTTAGTTTTTTCTTTAGTCTTTGGGGTAGGCGTTACAGTCACTTCTGGCTCCTCTTTAAATTCTTCATCATATATTAATGGCGTGCTAAATTTTTCCTTACGTCGCTGTTCAACGACAGGATCCACTTCAAAAATATCTTCATCTTCTTCATGCTTTTTAAATAAGCCTCTAAACATCACTGTTTCCCCCTTTTCTAGAAAAATGAATCTCCAATACTATATTTATCTTTATCTAAAACTAATATACCTCTAATTTGGGGAGCATTAGGCAGTCCTAACTCTCTTGCTGAACAAATCATCCCGTTAGAATCAATTTTACGTAGTTTTGAAGGTTTAATAACCAATCCACTAGGCATAACTGCGCCAATAGTAGCTACTACCACTCTTTGCCCAACTTCAACATTAGGGGCACCACATACAATTTGTGTAGTAGTATTCTTTAAATCAACCTGACAAATATGTAAGTGGTCAGAATCTGGATGTTCTTCCATTGCAGTTACTTCACCAACAATAAAACGAGGTTCTTTGTCTAAGACAACCGGATCAAGTCCGTGAGTTGTTAAAAGTTCATTAAATTTTTCAATTTGATTATCTGAAAAATTAACTAGTCCAGTATTTAATTCTCCCAAATAATTACTAGCATTCAACAAATTAAAACCAAGTATCCTATTTTTACTATCTTTCAATACGACTAAATCATCATATTTATCATAATCAAAGGTCCTACCTTCTCCACATCGTGCTAATAAAATATCACCAACATGTTTTAAATTATAAAATCCATGAAATATCATTCCTATACCTCTTATTTTAACGTATCAATAAACGCCTGTATTTCTTCTTTAGTCTTACGTAACTTACTTACAAAGCGTCCACTTTCTTCTTTATCGTTATAAGCTACAAAAGAAGGAATACCTAAAATATCCTGATCCTTACACAAATCAATCATATTGTCACGATTAATCATATAAAACTTGTATTCAGGATTGGCATCAACAATATCGCCAATGAACGGTTTTACAAACATACAGTCAGGACACCAGTCTGCTGTAAACATTATAATCGTTTTACCTACACGAATATTGTCAAATTCTTCGATTGTTTTAATTTCTACTAATTTATCCATTTTTACGATACCTTGCTACCAATTTATAAATTGGCCCTTTCTCACAAAATTTCCGCTCATACTCAGTCATAATATTGATTTCACTTTCAGGACTGTTATGCAAATCTAAACTAATGTACTCTATATCCATTGGATATTGGTTTAAAGAAATAATCGAATATTCGAACAGTCCACGATTATCACTTTTAAATTCAATATTTCCTTCATCTATTAAAATATCCTTGTATACATCTAAAAATTTACTTGATGTAAGTCGTCTTTTAGCATGCTTACTTTTAGGCCAAGGATCACTAAAATTCAAGAATATTTTATCAACTTCATCTTTTTCAAATACTTGATGCAATTCAATTGCATCGTAATGCATTAAACGCAAATTATTTACTTTTTCTTCACGAGCATTTATCTTATTTATTGCTGCTGCTAAAACACTTGGGTATTTTTCAATACCAACAAAATTTATTTCTGGAAATTGACGAGCATTTTCATAAATAAAATCACCTTTACCCATCCCGATTTCAATATATATTGGATGATTATTTCCAAAAATATCTTTCCATTTATTTTTACAATTTTCCGGCTCCAATATTACAAAAGATTTATTTTCTTTCATAATATCATATGCTTTTGGATTATTTCTTAAACGCATTATTACTCCCCTTTACATATAAAAATATTCTATCATAAATCCTCCATCAAGTCGACTAATTCCTCATTAGATAATTCTCGAAAATCACCCAATGCTAAACTCCTATCCAGTTCAAGATTGCGGATCGATAAGCGTTTTAAATATATTACCTCTTTACCACAAACCTCAACCATCTTTTTTACTTGATGAAACTTTCCTTCAAATATTTCAATTCTAACATCACAACTATCATTGTTTTTATTAATAATTTCTAGGTTGGCAGGTTTACAGTGATAGCCAGTATTTAAAATAATCCCATCTTTAAATGCCTGAATATCTTGTTCATCCATAACTCCCGCAATATTTGCAAAATATATTTTTGAATGATTTCGACTAGGGGCTAATAATTTATGACTAAAATCACCATCATTAGTAATTAACAATAGTCCTTCTGTATCTAAATCCAAGCGGCCGACAGGAAATAAATCATAATTTTCATAGCCCTCAATCAGTTCTAATACTGTAGGATGAAGATTGTCTTTAGTTGCACTAATATATCCCGCTGGCTTATTCAGCATTATATAGACATATGGCCGGTATTCAATCAACTCATCATCAAATACTATTTCATCAATTTCATGATCAACTTTAAAATCATCTTTCTTTATAATCATTCCATTTACTTTTACAAAACCTTTTCGAATCAGTGATTTTACTTCTTTTCTAGTACCAATCCCATAGTTTGCAAGCAATTTATCAAGTCGCATTACCATATAGTTTAATATACCTTTCTTCTTTGTTATTAGATTGTTTATCTGTTGAAAAAGTCAAATAAACCAATACACTAAATTCACTTTTACTAGTAATACCAGATAGATTTACACCCTTATAAATTCCATTGGCTTTATCTACTACTTCAGGAACTAATGAAAAAATATCTTCCTCAAGAATTCCTAAGGTTGGTAGACTTTCATTATCATCACCAGCAACTTTTGCTATTGCTTGTAAATGATACATATTTATTGTCGGTGTGTCAATAATAACATCATACCGATATTTTTTATCTTCAACTTTATTGACTACTAAACGTATATTAAATTCATTTGTAGCATTCAAAAATTCATTATGATTATCTATTTTATTTTCATATTCTTTATATTGTCGATAAAATTTATTATCGTTATTGTCTTTATTTTTGCACCCTATTAAAACTAGGCAACAAATTAGAATCAAAGCAATTTTTTTCATTTTTATCACCTTTTTTATTATATCACGTTTTTATATGTATACAAAAAATAAAACATATAAATGTCTTTTTGTAAAGCTCATACTTATAACAAAAGACATCACAAAAGTTACTTCTTACCTTTTGTGATGTCATATTAAACTTTCTATTTACATTTAAAAGTTTCACAAGCTGTTTCTTGAATATCTTTCGCTTCGTGACATTTACAATTACAAACTGTAATTTCTTTTGCCTCACAATTACAATCATGATTGTAAACACAAGTATCAACGTGACAACATACACCTTTAGCCATGGAATCACCTCCATAAATAGTTTTAACTAAAATACTAAAAGTATGCGAAAAGAAAAGGATAAATATGATTATTTATCCTCGTACTCAATCAAACAGCTAAAACTATATTCTAATTCACTTGAAAAAGTCATTGCCACTTGATAATGCAGCGATAAAATTTTAGGATTTTTCTTTTCCAAAAAATCATTAATTTCATCTTCTAAATCTAACTCGTGTGTTTTTTCAATAATTTTTACTTTCATAAGATAATTATAAAATTTATCTTATTCCTTTTTTGTCATTATTGGTTGATTTCAACTTTAAAAGTACATTCAAAAATCTCACTAGGATTTAGACTAACTACACCCTCTTTATCCTTAAATTCCCCAGTGAAACCAACATAATCACTATGACCTACCCAAGGTTCAATGGCAATTAGTCCACCCACATGTTTAGCTGCCCAAATACCTAAGTGATTAAAACCTTCCATATGGAATACTAAAGATTTATTGTGATTTAATGACTTCAATGATAATGTTTTTGATTTCACGTCCTTTAAAACAATTGCATCATTATCAAATAATTGCTGACGAACAAAAAATCTCTTTTCGTTATCTAAAAACGGTAATGTTATATCTGACATTCCTTTATGTTCAACATCAATAATTTTTTGATTAACAGTCTCATTCTCACTAAATTCTAAATAGTAATCATTACTTGATTCATTTTCCATAAAAGGACAAGCAAATGCAGGATGACCACCAATTTGGAAATAAATAGTCTGACTATCGGTATTAGTAACTTTACAATTACAGCTAAGTACATTCTTATCCAATTTATAAGTTACATCTAACTTAAATAAATATGGATATTGTTTAGCTATTTCCTCATTTGAAATAAGTGTAAAAACTACTTCTTGATCATTAATTTGATTAGCCTCATATTCACTATGACGTGAAAAACCATGTTGAGTCATAGTATAAGTTTTACCATCAATTCGACACTCATTATTTTGTAGCGCACCTACAATAGGAAATAGGATTGGAGCACTATTCGCCCATTGAATTGGATCACGACGCCACATATAATTAATTTGATCATCCTGCCCAACAATTTTAATAATTTCTGCACCTTTATTAGCTAGAGTAACCTCTAAAACTTCATTCTTTAATGTAATCATACTATCCTCCAATTTTTACATTTCCATCAATCATTACAAAATCAACATTAATTTCTTCATCAAACATAATAATGTCCGCTGTTTTGTTAACTGCAATTTCCCCTAAATTAATTAAATTTAAATTTTTAGCAGGATTATAACTAGCTAAATTAACAGCTTCATTAATTGATAAACCTAAATGTTGATATGCATTCTTTACTGCATTATTCATTGCTAAAATACTACCAGCTAAAGTCCCATCTTCTAAACGAGCTGAATTATCTTTAACAAATACAGCTTGATTACCTAATTTATATTGACCATCTTCTAAACCAGAAGCTTCAATAGAATCAGTGATTAAAATCACTTTATCTAAACCTTTAGCCCTTAAAAGCACTTTTGCAGCTGGATAGCTGACATGAATTCCATCTAAAATCAATTCCGCATAAACTTCATCATGTTCCATGATAGCTCCTACTACTCCTGGATTTCGATGTGTTAATGGTGTCATTGCATTATAAGTATGAGTACCTGAAGTTGCTCCAGCTTTAATTCCAACAACTGCTTCGTCATAAGTTGCATTAGTGTGCCCAATACTTACAACCACACCTTCTTTGACTAAATACTCGATTAACTTATCAGAATCCTTTAATTCTGGTGCTAAACTTAATTTTTTTACAATTTTACCATATTCACCAACTAAACTGCTATAATTTTCAGCTGTAGGTTTGATCATAAACTCTTCAGGTTGAGCTCCTTTATATTTTGTATTAAAAAATGGACCTTCCATGTGTACTCCTAGGATTTTACTTCCTCCAACTTTATCCATGTTATCTCCAACATTTTTAATAGCCGCATAAGTATCTTCTTTAGACATCGTCATCGTTGTAGGTAAAATTCCTGTTACACCTGTTTTTACGGCAGTACTTGTAATTGTATCAAGATCTTCAAAAGTGTTATACATTGTATCACTGCCACCACGCCCATGAGTATGAACATCAATAAATCCTGGTGACACATATCTACCTTTTGCATCAATTACTGTTTCATCATCAGGTTGACGATTAGAAATCTCAGTAATCTTTGTATTTTCTACATATACATTTGCATCTACTACTTGATTTTTTAAAATAACTTTCCCGTTTGTTATACAGTATTTCATTTCTTTTAGTCCTCCTATATCTATATAGTATTATAGCACAATTCTATCTAGATGAAACAAATAAGACTCAAATAAAAAGAAGGTGATTTATTGTAGTCCCATTATTTAGGTATTTCAAATGGTGGAGTTCATTTTATTATGGTTAAACTCACAAGATAACAAAAAAATATTGTGTATAAAAAATTTTTGAAAAGAATAAATTCCACAGTCAATATTAAAAAAGAAATTGTTTAGATAATTCACCAATGAAGAATTCCGTTGGAAAAATGAAATTTTTTATGGTTATGAATATACTTTTAGATCGTTATATAATTTAAAGATTGCAATAGAAGAATGTATAAAACAATACTATACTCAAAAAATAACAACAAAATTAAAAGGATCAACTCCTGTACAATACAGGATCAATCCTTATTAATAGCATAACTAAATTAGTGTCCAAGAAATTGACTTCACTTCAATTTGACCTTCTTTTGAATTATTTATCATGATGATTTAAATCATCAATAATTTTTTCGATTTTATTACCATACTCTAAAGAGGTATCGTTAACAAAAATCAGTTCTGGTACTTTACGAATTGTAAGACGTTTAGCTAATAAAGAACGAATAAATCCTTTAGAACGATTTAATGCTTCCATTCCTTTGCGCGTATCAAAGTCTTTTCCTAAGAAAGTCACATATACTTTAGCAATTGATAGATCAGTAGTCGTATCAACTGCAGTAATAGTACAAAAACCTATCTTAGGATCACGTACTTCAACTTGAATGATTTGTGATAACTCGCGTTGAATAATACCATTCATCTTATCCTTTTTAAGAATCATTTAATTCACCTACTTAACTTCGACTTCTTCCATGATATATCCTTCGACAATATCGCCTTCTTTAATATCATTGAAGTTTTCAATACTTAAACCACATTCAAATCCCGCTGCAACTTCTTTAGCATCATCCTGGAAACGTTTTAATGAACCTAATTTTCCTTCATATACAACAACACTATCACGAAGTAAACGGATTCCACAATTACGGCGAATAAAACCATCTGTTACATAACATCCAGCAATATTTCCAACTTTAGAAACTTTAATTACCTGACGAATTTCTGCTTGACCTGTAACAACCTCTTTAATTTCTGGAGCAAGCATACCTTTCATCGCGGTTTCAATCTCTTCAACCATTTTATAGATGATATTGTGTAAACGAATCTCAATTCCTTCTTCTTCAGCCTTTTGACGTACTTTTGCATTTGGACGAACATTAAAACCATAAATAATTGCTTGTGAAGCAGATGCTAATAGAACATCAGATTCTGAAATTCCTCCAGCTGTAGAACGAATAACATTTACTCTTACACCATCAACATCAATTTTTTCTAATGAAGCTTTAACTGCTTCAGCAGTACCTTGGACATCAGCTTTAACAATAATGTTTAAGTCAATCATTTCGCCCTCTTTGATTTGAGAGTATAAATCATCTAATGATAAGGCAGCTCCTGAACTACGCTCTTTATCTTGTTTCGCTTTTAATCGTGTTTCACCAACACTACGAGCTTGTTTTTCGTTTTCAAAAGCCATAAACTTATCACCAGCGACTGGAACGTCATTTAAACCCGTAATTTCAACTGGAGTAGCGGGAAGTGCTTCTTTAATAATTTTTCCACGATCATCAAGCATTTGACGAACACGTCCAAATGATGTTCCAACTACAATTGGATCTCCCGCTCTTAAAGTACCATTTTCAACAAGTAACGTTGCAACTGGTCCACGCCCCTTATCTAGTTTACCTTCAACTACACTGCCATATGCATAACGATTAGGATTTGCTTTTAAATCTGCTAATTCTGCAACAACAGTTAAAGTTTCTAGCAATTCTTCAATTCCAATTCTTTTTTTAGCAGAAATTTCACAGTATACTGTATCTCCACCCCAATCTTCAGGAAGCAGACCATGCTCAGCCATTTCTCCTTTGATTCTTTCAGGATCGGCACCTTCTTTATCAATTTTATTAATCGCAACGACAATTGGTACACCTGCTGCTTTTGCATGATCAATTGCCTCTTTTGTTTGTGGCATAACACCATCATCAGCTGCTACTACAATAATAACAATATCAGTTACTTGAGCTCCACGAGCACGCATAGCAGTAAATGCTTCATGGCCCGGTGTATCTAAGAAAGTAACTTTTTTTCCATTAACTTCAACTTGATAAGCACCGATATGTTGTGTAATCCCACCAAATTCACCTTCTACAACCGCAGACTTTCTGATTGTATCTAACAATGTAGTTTTACCATGATCAACATGTCCCATAATTGTAACTACTGGACAACGAGGCTGTAAATCCTTCTCATCATCCTGAATATCAATTTCCTCAAAATTCACTTCACTAACTTCAACATGTTTTTCGACTTCAAAACCATATTCAAGACAAATTAATTCTACTTGCTCATCATTTAAAGATGAATTAATAGTTACCATCGTTCCTAATAGAAACAATACTTTAATAACATTGGCAGGCGTTTGTCCAATTTTATCAGCTAATTGACCAACAGTAATACCTTCTTCATAAACAATGACACCATCTTTAGCAACTATTTCTTCTTTTTTGGTCGGAAAATTAGACTTTAATTGTTTCTTTCTTGGCGCACCTTTTTTATTTTTTGTTTGTTTATTTTGTTTTGCCATATGTTCACCCTCCTATCTTTTCTTTTAATATTTTAGCAAATCCAGTATCCTGGATACCAAGTGCTACTCGATTTTTTTTACCGATTGCACTGGATAGTTCATCAATAGTACAAGCTATAACATACTCAACTTTATAACTTGTACATTTATCGGTGATCTTTTTTTTAGTATTGTCACTAGCGTCGCTAGCAATAATAACAAATTCTACTTCGTTACTTCTAATCTTTGTGATTAAAGTTTCACCAGTAACGATTTTTCGAGCTCGCGCAGCCAAGCCAAGTGTATTTAAATAATTATTCATCCGCAAATTTTTCCAGTTCTACGAAAATTTCTTCAGGAATTTCAACCTGCAAAGCCCGAGCTAAAACTTTTTTCTTTTTTGCTAACACGAACGCTTCATGACTACGTTTCAGATAAGCTCCTCGTCCATTCATCTTACCAGTTGGATCGACAGCTACTTGACCTTCTTTATTACGTACGATTCTGATTAATTGTTGTTTTGGCAACTGTTCACCCGTTGCTAAACATTTTCTTAAAGGGATTTTTCGCAATTTAATCACTCCTTAATCTTTATCATAGTATTCATCATATTCATCGTAATCGATTTCTTCATCATATTTACTATATTCATCATCTAAATCTTCAAAATCTTCGTATTCAATAACCTTTTTCGATTGAGTAGGTTCTTCTTCAACCTCAACAACTTCTTCGATTTCTGGTTCTTCTGCAACTTCAACAGCTTCTTCCACAACAGCTTCCTCAACTGCTTCATCTAACATTTCTTGAGCAAACTCTTCTTCAAAACTAGCATCAACAGGTGATGATTCTTCTGTATTATTAACTGTTTGAAGATCAATTAAACCAAGTTCAACAGCCTCACTAACAGATTTAATATCAATCTTCCAACCTGTTAAACGTACTGCTAAACGAGCGTTTTGACCACGCTTACCGATAGCTAAAGATAATTGATCATCTGGTACAACTACTAAAGCACTGTGATTTTCTTCATTAATAGATACCCACTTAACATCAGATGGACTCAAGGCATTAGAAATAAAGACAACCGGATCACTATTCCATAAAATAATATCAATCATCTCACCATTTAACTCATCAACTACATTTTTAACTCGACTTCCCTTTGGTCCAACACAAGAGCCAATTGGATCAATATTTTCATTACTAGTATAAACAGCAACCTTACTTCTTTCACCTGGTTCCCGTGAAACTGCTTTGATTTCAACTGTTCCATCATATACTTCAGGTACTTCTAATTCAAATAATCTCTTAACAAAACTCGGCTCTGTCCGGCTAACAACAATATGAGTTCCTTTAGTTCCACGATCAACATCGCTAACATACACTTTTAAATGTTGACCCTCATTTAATTTTTCACCAGGAATTTGTTGATTAGAAGCTAAGAAAGCTCCTGTTTTACCAATATTTACAATTGCAAATTTATCCTCAACACGATCAACGATACCTGTGATGATATCATCTTTTTTATCTGCAAATTCGTTATAAAGTGTTTCTTTTTCAGTTTCGCGAATCTTTTGTCTAAATAATTGTTTTGTTTGAATAGCTGCCAAACGTCCAATATGTTCGATATCGGCTTCAGTTTCAACAACATCTCCAATTTGATAATTAGGATTGATTGCTTGAGCTTCTTCTAGAGATAATTCAATATCTTCATCATCTAGATCATCAACAACTGTTCGAAGTTCAAATAATCTAAACTTTCCAGTTTTTTCATTAATTTCAACACGGACATTAGCATCAGGGTTTAAATAATTTTTCTTATATGCTTTACCAATAGATTCTTTAAGCATTTCTAAAAAGACATCTTTTTCAATCCCTTTTTCTTCAATTAATAAATTTAGTGCATCCATGAATTTTTTACTTGCCACTTTTTTATCCTCCTAAAATTTCACAGCTAGTCTTATAAATTTAATATTGCTATAGTCAATTTTAATTCTTTTCTTAATATTCTTAACTAAATATTCAAATTCAATCGTTTCATCTTCAATTGTTTTAATAAATCCTTCCACTTCATCCATTCCAGCAGTTGGATTAATGAATTTAGCGTAGACATACTTACCTACTGAAGCTTTAACTTGCTCAAAAGTCTTTAAGGGCTTTTCTACACCTGGTGAAGAAACTTCTAAATAATATTCTCCTTTGATCGGATCTTCTTCATCCATCTTTAAACTAATTGCTTCACTAACTGCTACACATGTGTCCATGTCTAGGGAACCTTCATTTTTTTCAACAAAAATGCGAAGATACCATTCGCCATTTTCCTGAAGGTATTCAATATCATCAAGATATACATCATTATTTTCTAAAATTGGTTTTATCAGTGTTTTAATCGTATCTAAAAGTTCCATTCTTTCACCTCTATTCAATAATAAAGAGTGGGTCACCCCACTCGCTTCTCTATGAAACTAAATAAATAATACCACATTTTTTTAATTATTGCAACTACTTAGAAAAGTGAAAGTTGATTACGCTCCTGCATTCCATTAAAAACCCCCATTTTAGATAGTGTTTTAATATGTGAATTGTTCAACTTTGTTCGTTTAATAACATCTTCTTTAGATAAAAACGGACCATCTGCTCGAGCATCTACAACTGTTTTAGCTACTGATTCACCTAATGCATCAATTGCACTAAACGGTGGAATCAACCCTTTTTCATCGTTTGGATCTAATATAAACTTGCTAGCTTGTGAATACTCTAAACTAACTGGATTAAAATGGAATCCCCGCTCAATCATTTCTAGTGCGATTTCAAAAATATCCCATAATCCTTCATCTTTGTTTGAAGAACTCCGTTCAGCTCTTAACTGCGTTATTTCAGCTCGTCTTGCCATGATAGCATCTTTACCTTGTACAAGTGTTTCAATATCATAAAAATCACATCTTGTTGTAAAATAAACAGCATAATATTCTCGTGGATAATATAATTTCCACCAAGCTACTCGAATTGCAGATAATACATAGGCAGCAGCATGAGCCTTAGGGAACATGTATTTAATTTTTTTACAAGAATCAATATACCACTGCGGTACATTGTATTCTTTCATTAGTTCTTCATATTTTTTTTCTGGGAAAACTACCGGTGACTTACCTTTACGGACACATTCCATGATATCGAAAGCATCCTTGTTTGGCAAACCTTTTTCAATCAAATAAACCATAATATCATCACGACATCCAATTACTTCAGAAAGTGTACAAGTCCCAGATTTAATTAACGTTTCAGCATTTCCTAAATATACATCAGTTCCATGTGATAGCCCCGAGATAATAACTAAATCATTAAATGTTTTAGGTTGGGTTTGATCTAACATTCCACGTACAAATGAGGTACCAAATTCAGGAAGCCCTAAAGCTCCATTTTTGCAACCAATAAAATCAAGATTACATCCTAATGCCTCACTGCTAGTAAACAAACTCATAACTTTTTTATCGTTAGTTGGAATATCCTTAGGATCAACACCTGTCAGATCTTGCAAAAATCGTGTTACAGTCGGATCGACATGGCCTAAAATATCAAATTTCAAAACATTATCATGAATAGCATGGAAATCGAAGTGAGTTGTTTTCCACGCAGCATTTAGATCATCTGCCGGAAATTGATACGGTGTAAAATCAAATACATCCATATCCCCTGGAATAACGATGATCCCACCAGGATGCTGTCCTGTTGTTCTTTTAACACCACCACAGCCGGCTACGATTCGCTCTAATTCAGCAGAACGAATTGTTTGATCAGTCCCCATTAATTCAGCATATCCTTTTGCATATCCATAAGCTGTTTTTTCTGCTACTGTCGAAATCGTTCCTGCTCTAAAAACATGATCTTCACCAAATATTTCTTTAGTAAAAGCATGTGCATTAGCTTGATATTCACCTGAGAAATTTAAATCAATGTCCGGTACTTTATCAGCGTTAAATCCAAGGAAGGTCTCAAATGGAATATTATGTCCTTCACCCTTCATTATTTTACCGCATTTAGGGCACACTTTATCTTCCAAATCATAGCCATCAGCCACAATTCCTTCTTCTAAAAATTCGCTATGCGAACAATGGAGGCATACATAGTGGGGCGGTAACGGATTTACCTCTGTTATTCCTGACATTGTTGCAACAAATGAAGAACCAACAGATCCCCGAGAACCTACTAGATAGCCATCATCATTTGATTTTTTTACTAATAGATGAGAAATATAGTAAATGACCCCAAAGCCATGCTTGATGATATTACTAAGTTCTTTTTCAAGGCGCTTTTCAACAATTTGCGGTAACGGATTACCATATGTCTTATGCGCAGTATCGTAACAAATCTTCTTTAGATTTTCGTCTGCACCATCTATCTTAGGCGTGAACAATTTATCATGCACTGGTTTGATTTCCTCAACCATATCAGCAATTTTATTTGTATTTGTAACAACATATTCAAATACTTCGTCTTGTGGTAAATAAGGATAACCTTCTAACATTTCATTAGTTGTTCTCAAATATTGGCAGGGATTTTTAGCCTTAGGATTGCGTCGATCACACAGCGGATGAGCACGGTGACCAATTCCAATCGTCGGATTAGAGATAAAAACATCTCTAAAAATTTTATCACGAACTTCTAAAAAGTGAACATCACCAGTTGCTACAATTAATTTATCTAGTTTTTTTGCACAATCAATAATCCGATGTAAAGATTTGATTAACTCATCAGTATCTTGCAATTTTCCACGATCAACTAAGTGATAGTAGTCCTCAAGTGGTTGAATTTCAATATAGTCATAAAATTCCATGGCCCGTTCTAATTTTTCATCAGATAAGTTCAGAGCCGCCTCAAAAACATCACCGTTATAGCAACTGCTGCCATATAATAAGCCTTCTCGATAATGTTCTAAACGTTCTTTAGGAATTCTTGATCCATTATGAAAATATTTAGTATTTGCTTCACTAACCAATTTAAACATATTTTTTAAACCAGCTTTATTTAACGCCAATGCGGTCATATGATAAGGATAAACAATTTTATAAACATCATCCCCTGTTAATTCACACAAGTCTAAAAGATTATATTTACCGCTTTGCATAATTTGATGTAACATCATGTTAAAAACATCACCTAATACTTCAGCATCATAATCAGCACGGTGAGCCACTTCATCATCATAATTTACTCGATAACTGCGGCACACATTCCCCAATCGATACGATTTCATCGGTTTCAAAATTGCTCGTGCTAAAGCCAATGAATCGATAATTGGGTTCGTAATTTCAGGCATATTATTTCGCCGTAAATTCTCATTTAAAAATCCAATATCAAAATTAGCATTATGAGCGACTAAAATACAATCATCAAAAAATTCTATAATTCTAGGCAATAATGCATCAATCGTCGGTTCATTACGTACCATATCATTAGTAATGCTAGTTAAATTAGTGATTCTTGAGGAAATGCTCTTCCCTGGATTCACAAACATTTGCAGTCGATCAATTACTTCTCCATTTTTAATTTTGACAGCTCCAAATTCTGTAATCCCATCGTGAATAACTGATAGACCTGTTGTTTCCAAGTCAAAAGAAACATAGGTTGCATGTTCAATTGAGGTATCTATTTCGTTATAAACAATATTCAAAATCGGTTCGATCATATTGAATTCAACACCATAGATCATTTTAATTCCTGCTTTTCCAGCTGCCATTTGAGCTTCAGGAAAAGATTGGACATTACCATGATCAGTTACAGCAATTGCTTTATGTCCCCAGCTTGCTACAGCGTTAATATATTGGGTAATTGTTCCAACCCCATCCATCGCTGACATTTTTGAATGTGTATGTAATTCCACTCTTTTTGCTTCACTAGTATCTTTACGTGGTGCTGGGCTCTTAATCACTTCAACCTCGCGAGCCATCATAACTGTTTCGCGTGCAAAGCTATCAAAACGGGCTTCACCTCGAACTTTTACCCAAACTCCGCCTTTACCGATAACTTTTAATTCTTCTAACGAGTTATTAGAATTGTTTTCAAAACGTTTAACAATAATTGAATCAGTATAATCTGTAACCCATAAACTTTGAATATGTTTTCCCGCTCTTGTTTTAATCATTTCTGTTTTAAAAACAAAGCCTTTTATTACAATATTATTATCCATTGTCTGATTAGTAATCTCTTCAATTTTCATATCGATTGCTGCATTTTTTTGACGATAATTATTCTTATAATTATTTTGTTCTGACGCCGGTTTATCTGGCTTTTGGATTAAAGAAAGGTCAATTTCAACTGGTTCATAAGCTTCCATCTCTTCTTTAATATCTTTAAATACATCGTTTTCTTCATCAATATAAAAATCAAAATTTTTATCGATACCTACATCATTGAACATATCTTCAATTTGTGCTCTTAACTGACGTAATTGTTCTAACTGAATTTCATTACATGTTTCTACTCTAATAACTTTATCTTCGATTTTAAAACTTTCAACTGTTAAAGTAGCACAAACAGGATAATCTTTTTTTAATTTTTCTAAAAGGTATCCGGTATATAATAATAATTCATTTTGATTAAAAAATTCAGTTTCATAACTAATTTTATATTTAGTAGGATAAGGAAAATTATCGCGGTTATTTATTAATAATTGATACTCCTCAAATGGCAAAATCTGATTAAACACTAAGTGAAAAGTATAACTATTATCTCTCGCTACAACAACTTTACTGATTTTTCCTTCTTTTAAAATATTAGCTTGGCTTTCAATCTTTAAATTTTTTAATAATATTAATAATTTATTTTCCATCAAATCATCCTTCATTATTCTTATCAATATAACACTCAAACATTATAGCATAAAAAAAGGGAAAATTAATTCCCTTTATCCAAATATTCTAGAAATATCATTAAAGGTTACAAAGATCATTAGACCAAAAACAAGGGCTAATCCAGCAATTTGTAAACCATATTTAACCTTTAACGGTAATTCACGCCCGATTACTCTTTCAACCACAGCAAAGATAACTTGACAACCGTCTAAACCAGGAATAGGCAATAAATTGAACATTCCAATATTAGTCGATAATAAAGCTAGCAATGTTAATAATTGACTAATTGATCCTGTTTCAGTAATTTGAGCCGTTACGTTGTAAATTCCCGCTGGTCCTGACAATTGTCCAATTGTATTAGCGGAGTCTGTAAATAGCTTACCTAATGTTGTAAAAATCAACAGCGCCATCTCTACAAATTTAGTTACCCCATAATTAATAGCTTCAAAAAAGCTTAAATTTCTTGTTGCTGGAGTCAAACCCATTGTGTATGAATTAGAATCACTATTATATTTTGCATTAACTTCTTTAGTAATTGTTTTACCATCACGGACCAATTCAACTTGCAACATTATTGTAGCACTTTTTGATTTAAGATTATCATTATTCAACACTTCACGAATGTCTGCAAAAGATGCAATAATATTTTCATGACCATCATAAGTAATTTTAGAAATAGTATCTCCCGCCTCAAGGCCTGCAATCATTGCGGGACTGTCCGAAGTAACTTTCCCGATTTCAGGTGTATTAGTTTGAACATCTATTACACAATAAACACCAATTAAAATTACTAATGATAGAACAAAATTCATAAAGACTCCGGCTAAAAAAACAACACACTTTTTCCAGCAGCTAATGCCCTTTAAAGTACGCTCAATTGGAACATCTTTAAATTCCTCAATATCATTATCAGCCTCTCCAGCCATTGATACAAAACCACCAATTGGTAAAGCTCTGATTTCATATTCTGTCTCACCTTTTTTGCGCGAAAATATCTTTGGTCCCATCCCAATTGAAAATTCACTACAATAAACCCCAAACGATTTAGCCGTAATAAAATGTCCTAACTCATGGATCAGCACAACGATTCCAAGAATCAAAATAAAAACGACAATATTAATTAATGTCTGCATTAATCTTCTCCTATCTCTTTTAAAACAAAGTTTCGAGCCCAAGCATCGATTTCAATCAACTGTTCAAGTGTTGGATTTTTGACTAACTGATGTTTATTCAATGCTTTCTCAACTAAATTTTCAATTTCAAGAAACTCAATTTTACCATTTCTAAATAGCTCATTTGCTTGTTCATTTGCACCATTTAACACACACGGCATACTTCCACCACTTTTGCCGGCTTGATAAGCTAAAGCTAATGCTCTAAAACGTTCAAAATCTGGCTTTTTAAATGTTAATGATGCAATCTTTGCTAAATCAAGACTTTCACCACCAATTAAATAATCACGTTCTGGATAAGTTAAAGCATATTGAATTGGTAACCGCATATCTGGATTGCCTAATTGTCCGATAATTGAAGTATCCACAAATTCAACCATCGAATGAATGATGCTTTCAGGATGAATTAAAACTTCAATTTGATCATAATCCACGTCAAATAACCATTTTGCTTCCATTACTTCCAACCCTTTGTTAAATAAAGTTGCAGAATCAATTGTAATTTTAGCTCCCATTGACCAATTCGGGTGATTTAATGCTTCTTTAACAGTTACACCTGCTAATTCATCACGTTGCTTATCACGAAAGCTGCCACCACTAGCAGTTAAAATAATCTTCTTAATTTTATTGTGTTCTTCGCCATTTAATGATTGAAAAATAGCAGAGTGTTCACTATCAACCGGTAGAAGTTTGACGCCATATTCTTTTACCAGTTCAGTAATTATATGCCCCGCTACGACTAAAGTTTCCTTATTCGCCAAAGCTATATCTTTTTTTGCTTTAATTGCTTCAATTGTTGGGACTAAACCAGCAAATCCGACAATTGCATTTAATACAATCTCAATCTCTGGTAAAGTTGCAATTTCTATCAATCCACTTTCACCATAAACAACTTTAAGATCAGGATATTTTTCTTGAAGATATAAAGCATCTTCTTTTTTTACCATACAGATATACTCAACATCAATCATTGCTAAAATTTCCTCAACCTTAGCCACATTATACCCTGCTGCCATTGCTGTAATCTTAAACTGTTCAGGATGATTCATTACAACATCAACTGTCTGCATTCCAATTGATCCAGTAACTCCTAATACTGTAATTTTTTTCATTTTATAACCTCACCATTACTAAAAAGAAACTAAAAACTATTGCATTAAATAAAATACTATCAATACGATCTAATATGCCACCATGTCCAGGTAATAAATTAGAGTAATCTTTTACTCCAAAATGACGTTTCACAGCACTAAAAACTAGATCACCAATTTGACTAGTGAAAGTTAAAACGAAAAATGCTGCAATTAAAATCACATTATTTTCTAACAAACCTAAATAACTAGCATACCCAACTGATAGTAAAGTCCCAAGCAGCACCCCACCGATTGATCCTTCTATTGTTTTCTTTGGAGATAATCGAGGAATCAACTTGTGTTTACCAAAAAAAACTCCTGCAAAATATGCGCCTGTATCACTACCGTAAGTAGCTAACGCAAGCAATAAAATATATTGAAAACCATATACATCACGAAGTGACATTAAAGCATGTAAACCAGCACATATTAGTACCCCCATCGTAAAAATATAACTAGTGCGTTCAATTGTCAAGGTGTCATCAAAAATTGTTGCTCCAAATAAGACAATCAAATAGATTAAGATTCCATAAGAAGCTAAAAATAAATCATCCTGGTCAAATAAAAAACCATAGATAAAAAATCCACAGACGATTGGATATAAATACATTTTTATTTTTGGACGAGTGCATATATGTAACATCTCATACACTGCCAATGCTAGAATCACTCCAATCAAGCCTTTAAAATAATATCCCCCAAATATAACACAAGGAACAGCAACCAGCATCAAACAGATTGCCGTAATAATTCTTTCTTTCATTATTTTAATCCTCCAAAACGACGATCACGATTTTGGTACATCCAAATCGCTTTATCAAGTTCATTTTCATTAAAATCGGGCCATAAAACATCTGTAAAAATAAATTCTGCATATGCTAATTGCCATAACAGGAAATTCGACAAACGTTGTTCCCCGCTAGTTCTAATCATTAAATCAACTTCCGGTAGATCCTTAGTCATCAACTCATCATTAAAGACAGTTTCATTAATTTCATTTACACCTAATTCACCAGCTTTTACTTTCATTGCTAGTTTTTTTGTTGCTTCTAAAATTTCATCACGTCCACCATAAATAAAAGCAAAACATAATTTTAGACCAGTATTATTTTTAGTCTTATCAATTGCAGAGTTAATAATATCTTGAGTTTCTTTAGGAGCCATTTCTAAATGTCCGATTGTACAGATTTTTACATTATTTTCTATCAGTTCTTTCATATACAATTCAAAGAAATCTTTTGGTAATTTAAAAATATACTGTACCTCTTGCTCTGGTCGTGCAAAATTTTCGGTTGAAAAAGCATATACAGTCATAGCTTTGACTCCTAACTTATTACAATGCAAAGCAACATCTCGAATTGTTTTAGTCCCCTCATGATGTCCATAAGTGCGTGGCATCTTCCTTTTTTTTGCCCAACGACCATTTCCATCCATAATAAAAGCTATATGTTGAGGAATATTATCTTTATCAAGAACATGATAATTAAATTCTTCATTCTTCTTTTTCTTAAAAAACATTTGTCGTCCTCCTGTTTAACTATTCGAGATTATACCATAAATTCATTACAAAAAAAAGCCTAAGCAACATTGCTAGACTTAATCATCCTAGTACATATAAATTATTTATTTAATTTACTACATTAAAATAAGAAAATATACACCTTCATAACGATTATGGTCTTTACAGCTTTTTATAATTCCAGCATCTGATTGCCTGTTCTAATGTCTTTCCTTTGTTATTTTTAAAGAAATCAGAATATATGTATTATATTCAAATTTTTTATCAATTACAGTTTTTGTTGACTTTTTTGCTTCTAAAATCTCATAATATGCTTTAATTGCATCAGATATATTTTACCAGTGTTCGTCTTCAACCATTTTTGAAATGGGACGTTAAAAGAAAAAGTTTTGTCTATTTTTTCTTTAAAGAAAACACGATGTTTTTGTGAACAAACAAAATTTTCTTCAATTTTACTATCTTCTGTTATAATTCCTATTTGACATTTACTTTTATTCGAACTTATCAAATCCGAAATATTACCAGTATCTAAAAAATAACCAATTCTCTCTGTAATTTCCACTTTACCACCACTCATAGGTAATCCATTAACTCGACAAAATGCCACAGGCTCTTCTTTTAAATAATAGTAGCTACGAAATATTTCGCTATCTAAATTTCAATCCGAACATGGTCTTTTATGCATATATTTTCTTCTTTCTAAATAAATTAGATAAAATGGGCGTTTAAAACGCCCATCTAATTATACAGTCATGATATCTTTTTCTTTTACTTTTGCAATTTCATCAATTTCTTTAACAAATTTATCTGTTAATTTTTGAACTCTTTCTTGACCAGCTTTGATTTCGTCTTCACTACCATCTGTTTTCTTAATTTCATCATTACTGTCACGGCGAATATTGCGAATTGACACCTTAGCATTCTCCGCAAATTTCCAAACATTTTTAGCAAACTCTTTACGACGTTCTTCAGTTAAAGCGGGAACCATAATACGAATAATCTCACCATCGTTTTGTGGAGTAAGACCTAAATCCGCTTCATAAATGCCATGTTCAATATCTTTAATACTTGATTTGTCATAAGGTTTAATAACTAATTGACGGCCTTCTACTACCGAAATACCAGCAATTTGATTCACTGGAGTTGGTGAACCATAATAGTTAACCATTACTCGATCAAGCATATTAGGATTTGCACGACCAGTTCTAACAGATGATAAATCACGTTGGAAAGATTCAATCGTCTTTGTCATTCTTTCATTTGTATCATCTAAAATCATATTTATCATTTTATTTTCCTCCTGAGATTGTTGTTCCGATATCATCGCCATTACATGCTTTAGCAATGTTTCCGTCTACAGACATATTAAATACACATAAATCAATATTATTGTCTTTACATAAAGTGATAGCTGTTTGATCCATGATTTTTAAATCTTTTTGTAATACATCAAAATACGAAATAGTATCGAAGCGAATTGCATTAGGATCAACTTTTGGATCAGCTGAATAAACTCCGTCTACCCCGTTTTTAGCCATTAGGATAACATCTGCGTTAATTTCTGCAGCTCTCAAAGCAGCTGTTGTATCTGTTGTAAAAAAAGGACTTCCTGTTCCAGCTCCAAATATTACTACTCGCCCCTTTTCTAAGTGACGAATTGCTCGTCTTCTAATATATGGTTCAGCAACTTGACGCATTTCAATCGCTGAAAGAACACGAGTTGGAACGCCAATGGCCTCCAATGCATTTTGAACAGCTAAACCATTCATTACAGTAGCCAGCATTCCCATATAGTCAGCACTTGAACGATCCATTCCCATATCAGCACCAGTTTTACCACGCCATAGGTTCCCGCCGCCACAAACAATTGCAATCTCAACTCCTAAATCTTTGGCATCTTTAATTTGACGAGCGATATCTGCTACTGTATGAGCGTTGATACCAGTTTTATCATCTCCAGCCAATGCTTCACCACTTAATTTCAATAATACCCGATTATACTTCATATTAATCTCCTTATTTATATTTTATAAAAAAAGATTTATGCTTAAATTCGCACATCATTATCAGCTAATAATGATTACTTTTTCCTCTAAAAAATTTATCATATTTTCGTCGTTTAGTCAAGGTACATTCCTAGTCGAATGACGCTTATCCAAAGAAAAAACACTATCTAATGATAGTGTTTTAAAAGTTATTATTTTGCGTTCATTTGAGCAGCAACTTCTTCAGCAAAGTTTTCTTCTTTCTTTTCGATACCTTCACCAACTTGGAATCTAACCATATTGATTACTTTACCTTCACCTAAGAATTTAGCTACAGTTTCATCCGGATTTTTAATGAATTCTTGATCAACTAAGCACATTTCTTTTAAGTTTTTATTTAATCTACCTTCAACCATTTTTTCAATAATATTTTCTGGTTTAGGTTTAGCAGCTGCTGCGTTTTCTTCCATTGCTTGAGCTTTTAATACAGATAATTCATGATCTAAAACTTCAGCAGGAATTGCAGTTCTATCAATATATTTAGGATCAGAAGCAGCAACATGCATAGCCACGTCACGAGCCTTATCTTCAGTAGAATTAGCAACTTTAACAATTGCAGTCATTTTTCCACCCATATGAGAATAAGCACCAAATACTTCGTCAGCAGTTTTAGTTAAAACTTCGAATCTTCTGAAACTTAATTTTTCTCCAATTTTACCGCTAGCTTCAGCGATAACAGTTTCTAATTTTTTACCATCTACTTCAGTGTTTAATGCAGCTTCTAAATCAACAGGTTTATTAGCAGCAACAACTTCAGCGATATTTTTAACTAACCCTTGGAATTCAGCGTTCTTAGCAACGAAGTCAGTTTCTGAGTTAACTTCAACAATTGCAGCAGTATCCCCATCTAATACGAAAGCAGTTAAACCTTCAGCAGCGATACGATCAGCTTTTTTAGCAGCTTTTGCGATTCCTTTTTCTCTTAACCAGTCAAATGATTTTTCGATGTCACCATCACAAGCTTCCAAAGCTTTTTTACAATCCATCATTCCAGCACCAGTTTTTTCACGTAATTCTTTTACTAAACTTGCAGTAATTGCCATTTTAATTTTCTCCTTTATTTGTTTTTTTTATTAAAAAGGGAAAAGCTTTGCTTTCCCTTATTTTACAGAATTATTTTCCTTCAGTTCCAGCTGTGTTATCTTTATTTGGTCTAGGAGCATTATTTCTTCTAGGATTAGGTCTTCCACCTTTATTTCTAGGTGCTCTTCTTTGATTATTTTCAACTGAAGTGATTGCATCGTTCATAGATACTTCTTTATCATCTTCATCTTTAACATATGCTACAGTTAATGGTTCATTTTTAGCTTCACAAATTGCATCAGCCATTGCAGCAACAATTAATTTTACTGCTCTAATTGCATCATCATTAGCTGGGATTACATAATCAACTTCATCAGGATCACAGTTAGTATCAACGATACCGAATACAGGGATACCTAAGATTTTAGCTTCTGCTACAGCATTATGTTCAGCTTTAGGATCTACTACGAATAAAGCATTTGGTAATCTTCTCATTTCTTTGATACCACCTAAGTTCTTTTCTAACTTAGCAGCTTCTTTTTTAAGTAAGATTACTTCTTTTTTAGGCAATAAATCAAAAGTACCATCAGCTTCCATTTTTTCTAATTCAATTAATCTTCTAATTCTTTTTTGAATTGTTTTGAAGTTTGTTAAAGTTCCTCCTAACCAACGAGAGTTAACATAGAAACTTTCTGAACGAATAGCTTCTTCTTTAACAGCTTCTTGAGCTTGTTTTTTAGTACCAACAAATAATACTTTTCCACCTTTAGCAGCGATTTCATTCATTGCTTTATAAGCATCATCGATTTTTTTAGATGATTTTTGCAAATCAATAATATAAATCCCGTTTCTTGATGTGAAAATGTATGGAGCCATTTTTGGATTCCATCTTTTTGTTTGATGTCCAAAATGAACACCTACTTCTAATAATTTTTTCATTGAAATTACTGACATTGTAACTTCCTCCTTTTGTTTTTTTCCTCCATTATTTCGAACATTTATCACCTTACGGCACTAGATAAATGAATTCATAATGTGTGTATTTTTCATACCTGAAACATTTTATCATAGATTTTTCAATCATACAAGCATATTTTTCATCATTTTAACTTGAATTATTCAATATTTCGTGGATGTGCTTTTAAATATACCTCTTTTAAATGATCTCTTGAAATATGTGTATAAATTTGAGTGGTTGATAAGTTTTCATGACCTAACAACTCCTGAACAGTTCTAATATCTGCTCCTGCATTTAATAAATGTGTAGCAAAGGAATGTCGAATTGTATGAGGATGAATTTTTTTGGTTGAATCATAAAGTCGCATTATTCGATCTACTATGTTTTCTACTCCTCGGTTAGTTAGAGGATTACCGAATTTATTAACAAAGACGAAATTATGCCCCTCATTTTTTATCATTAAATTTTCACGAGCTTCTTGTATGTATTTAATCAACCATTCTCCAGCATAATCATGAAATGGAACATAACGATCTTTATTCCCTTTTCCATGAATAAATAATACCATTTGATTAAAATCTATATTTGAAAGTTGTAAATTTACAACCTCTGAACACCGCAAGCCTGATGCATACATTAATTCCATCATCGCTTTATTACGAATTCCCAGATCATCTTTTGTTTCAATACTATCTAATAGTCCTAGGATTTCTTCAGGAAAAAGAAAATCCGGATTACGCTTTGCAACTTTTTGGGATTCAATCAGCAAAAAAGGATTATCATTTATTAACTCTTCTTTTAATAAATAGTTAAAAAAACTTCTTAACGCACTGAGTTTATGATTAATTGTTGTTTTAGAAAGATTTTTTTCATATAGCTTAGTAAGATATCCACGTAGCATTGCATAACTCACATCATTATAATCATCAATAGATTCTTCAATAAGAAATTGTTTGAAATGATCGATCTGACGCTTATACGATTCTATTGTTTTATCAGCATAGTGACGCTGATATTGTAAATAATCAAGATATTGTCGGAAATATTTATCCAAGGTTGTTTTCATCAACAAATCCCTTCATTGTTTCCAACGCTCTTGATGCATAAGCAGCTTTACGTTCTTTTTTCTTGATTCGTATTGGAAAATCTGGCAAAATTCCAAAATTAGCTTTCATTGGTTGAAAATCTTCTTTCGAGGCATTAGTTATATAATTAGCCAACGCTCCCATAACAGTATTCTCCGGAAAAATCAAAGGCTCTTTATCTTCTAATAACCGGACCATGTTTATTCCGGCAGCCATACCACTTTGAGCAGATTCTACATATCCTTCTACTCCAGTAATTTGACCTGCCATAAATATATTAGAATAATTTTTTAACTGGTATGTCTTTAATAGATGTTTTGGTGAACAAATAAAACTATTTCGATGCATTACTCCATATCGAACAAAACTTGCATTTTCAAGTCCTGGAATCATTTGAATAATTCTTTTTTGTTCAGGCCAAGTTAGATGTGTTTGAAAACCAACAATGTTATATAAACTTGCTTGGACATTGTCTTGTCTTAACTGCACAACAGCATAAGGGCGCGTCCCATCCGGCGCAGTAAGTCCAACTGGTTTCATCGGTCCAAATAACAACGTTTGTTTTCCACGGCGAGCCATTTCTTCAAAAGGCATACAGCCTTCAAAAAATTTTTCTTCAAAATCTTTAGGTTTAACAACTTCCGCATTGACTAGGGCATCATAAAAAGCATTGAATTGTGCTTCATTCATAGGACAATTAATATATTCATTATCCCCTTTATCGTAGCGAGATTTATAATACGCAATTGCAAAATCAATGCTTTCTTTTGCAATGATTGGTGCTGCTGCATCAAAAAAATAAAAATAATCTTCCCCTAACTTTTCTTTAATTGCTGTTGCAAGAGCATCACTTGTCAAAGGACCAGATGCGATAATTGTGTAACCTGCAGGAAATTCTTTTGCCTCTTCATGAATTACTTCAATCAAGGGATGACTCTGAATGTACTCCGTTATCGCTTGAGAAAAATTATTACGGTCAACTGCAAGTGATCCTCCCGCTGGGACTTGATGTTTTCTAGCATATTTAATAATGAGACTATCCATCATTTCCATCTCTGCCTTTAAAACACCGACCGCATTTCCAGTCCCATCAGCACGAAGTGAATTAGAGCAAACCAGTTCTGCAAAATTACCGCTATGATGAGCTGGGGTCATCTTTTTAGGACGCATTTCATACAGTCGAACTTTATATCCTCTTTTTACTAATTGATGACAGGCTTCCACACCAGCCAGACCTGCTCCAATTACATTTACAATTTTTTCCATTTTATCACCTTTTCTAATTTTATCATTTCTATTTTGAAAACAAAAGTAGAACTTTCGTTCTACTTTATGATTGTCTTACATTTCGGGTAATTTGAACAAGCTTTGAACTCACCCCAACGTCCTTGTTTGATTACAATCGGAGAACCGCAGTTTGGACACTCTTCATCCGTCATAACAGGTTCTTTTTTCTTGCTGTTTTTAATATACTTACACTCAGGATAATTTGAACATGCTTCAAAACGTCCAAAACGACCATTTTTAAAAATCATCTTACTTCCACACTTAGGACATTCTTCACCCGTATATTCAATCTCTACAGGGTCTTTTTTTACATATTTGCATTCTGGATAATTTTCGCAGGCAACAAAAGTTCCATAACGTCCTTTACGTTCAACTAGATCATGTCCACATTCAGGACATTTTTCTCCAGTTTTCTTCGGTGCAATCACTTCCATTTTATCATATGCATTATCAAGCAACGGTTGAAATAAATCTAAGAACTTTTGTAAAGCGTGAGCATATTCATCTTGCCCTTCAGCAATATCATCAAGCTCATGTTCCATTTTCGCTGTATATTCAACATTGATAATATCATTAAAATATTCTGTTAATCGATCACTTGTCAAGATTCCAGATTCTGTCGGTTTGAAAGCTTTATCAACCAATTCAACATATTGACGAGTTTGAATTGTATCAATAATCATTGCATAAGTACTAGGACGACCAATTCCCAGTTCCTCCATCTCTTTAATTAATTTTGCTTCACTATAACGAGCTGGTGGTTTAGTAAAATGTTGAGTTTTTTCAATGTTTTTACTTAATAACATTTCTTTTTCTTTAAGCTCCGGCAAAATTTCATTACTTTGTTTTTCATAATCGCCGTAAACTCTTAGGTACCCATCAAATTTGATTACTGAACCACTAGTCTTAAACTCATAACCATTATTCATCAATGATACTGAAGTTGCATCAAATTTTGCTGGAGCCATCAATGAAGCCATTGCTCGAGCGTAAATTAATGAATACAATTTTAACTCTTCTGGCTTTAAATATTCTTTTACACTTTCCGGCGTTCTTAATGCACTCGTAGGACGAATCCCTTCGTGAGCGTCTTGAACATTTTCTTTTTTCTTTCCTACTTTTACTTTTCCAATATACTCTTTACCATATTTTTCACCAATATAATCTTGAGCTGCACTGACAAAGGTATCTGATAAACGAGTTGAGTCAGTACGCATATAAGTAATTAATCCGACTGTCTCATTTTCTAAAGTAATCCCTTCATAAAGCTTTTGAGCAATTGACATTGTTCTTCTCGCTTTAAAACCTAATTTAGAAGATGCTTCTTGTTGTAAAGTCGAAGTAATAAAAGGTGGTTTTGATTCACGCCGTTTAGTCGTTTTTTTGACACTAGCGATTTCAAATTCTTTATTTAAAGCTTCATAAATTGCAGTAGCTTCTTCACCATTTTTTATCTCAATCTTCTTATTATTATATTTAGCTAGTTCACCACTAAATTCAATTTTGTCTTTCTCAAATTCTGCTTTTATTTTCCAATATTCTTCGGGAACAAAAGCTTCAATCTCACGTTCTCTTTCAACAATCAATCTTAACGCAACAGACTGAACACGACCTGCACTTTTAGATTTGATCTTTTTTTGTAGCAGTTTTGAAAGTTTGAATCCAATAATCCGATCTAAAACCCTTCTTGTTTCTTGAGACTTAACTAAATTTTGGTCAATTTTACGAGGATGACTTAGTGCATCAACTACTGCATCCTTTGTAACCTCATTGAAAACAACACGATTTTCTTTATCCATATCGACATTTAATACTTGAGCTAAATGCCATGAAATTGCTTCTCCTTCGCGGTCAGGGTCAGTTGCTAGATAAACATCATCTGATTCTTTTACAAGTTGTTTTAATTCCTTAACAACATCTTTTTTGTCTTTATTTATAACATATTTAGGTTCGAATTGATTTTCAATATCGACACCTAACCCTTCTTTTCCTGAAGTTGCCAAATCCCGAACATGTCCTTTTGACGAAGTGACTACATAATCACTCCCTAAATATTTTTCAATTGTTTTGGATTTTGATGGCGACTCGACAATAACTAATTTTTTGCTCATTTCATTTCCTCCACGCGATTAACACAATTATTAGTGTTTTTTAAAGTTTTGTCAACTAAATTTTTTAAAACTGTTTTTATCCATTAAGAATGTCGCTCACATTTATAACTAATTTAGCACCCTGTTGAATTAAATAATTGCAACCCAAAGCATCGTTGATACGGCTAGGAACACAATATATATCTTTTCCCTGTTCTAGACCGTGCCCGACTGTGATCATCGTACCACTTTGCTGATTTGCTTCAGTTACTAATATAGATTCACTCAATCCTGAAATTATGCGATTTCTTCTTGGAAAATTTATTTTTTGTGGTATAAATTTTCCCGGATACTCACTGATAACTAAATGATGATCTTTTAAAACCTGATACAGCTGTTGATTTCTGTGTGGATAGCAATAATCAATACCACTTCCTAAAACAGCTATTGTTTGACCATTAGCTGTAATTGTACTTTGATGTGCAATCGTATCGATTCCCATTGCCATACCGCTTATAATTGTGTAACCTGCTTCAACCAACTGTGCTGCTAGTGCTGCTGTGCATTCTACGCCATATGTACTAGGATGTCGCTTCCCAATTACACTAATACATTTATTTTTAACCAAAGCTAAGTTACCATAATAAAATAAAACGAATGGCGGACAGGCAATCTCTTTCAAAGCAGTTGGATAATCTGGCGAGATCAAAGTAGTGTAATTGGCTGTAATATCTTTAAACAATTCTTTTTTCAATTTTTCATCTATCTTTTCTTTACACTCTAAAGCTTTTAAAATCGAATCAAAATCACCTGCATATTTTAATGAAAAATATAATAAGATTTCTTCCATATTTTTATCACCTCATTATTATATACTTCATTAAACTTAAAATTACTTTTAAAAATCAAAAAAATGTCATTAAAAATCAAATGACATCTGTTTTGAGAATATCTTTTGGACCGGTCCAAAAGATTTACGATGAATTGGACAAACTCCATATTTTCCCAGAGCTTCTTTATGTGCTTTCGTAACATATCCTTTATGCTTTTCAAAACCATATTCAGGATACTCCAAAGCATAAGCTTCCATCAAACGATCACGCGTCACTTTAGCCAATATACTGGCACCAGCAATCGAGATACTTTTAGCATCACCTTTAATGATTGAAAGATGGTCAGGATAATCAATCGGCATTGCATCTGTTAATGCAAACATCTTCTCTTTTTTTAGTAGTTCTAAACATTTTTCCATCCCCTGTTTACTTGCTTGGTACACATTCAAACGATCGACATCTGCAACACTAATAATTTCAATATCATAATATAATGCATTTTCAATAATCAAATCGTACAATACTTCTCGTTTTTTAGCACTTAACTGCTTTGAATCATTAATTCTTTCATCATAAAACCCTTTAGGAAAAACCACTCCAGCAACAACCAATTCTCCAGCCATCGGACCACGACCAGCTTCATCTAAACCAATGATATAGTCATATCCAGCTTGATAATACTTTTCTTCATACTCATAGCGTTCCATTTGGCAACTCCCAAGTTATTTTCCCCATATTACCATCAAAAATATCATTAAAAAACACTTCCATAACCCGATCATAGTCAGTATAGCCACGCACTGGTTTGATTTTACGATTTTTTGCAATATCATCATATGCTTTTTCTACCCAATCGGTATTTAAGTCGATTATAATATTGTAGCGATTACAAACAATGTTTGCATAATGGGTTTCTAAATAATTAACAGCATAAATAAACAATTCATCAAGTGGTAAGATATCTTGCTTGATTGACCCGATCAAAGCAATGTTTCGAGCAACATTCAAATCATCAAATTTCGGCCATAACACTCCCGGCGTATCGAATAATTCAAAATCTTTGTCTACTCTTATAATCTGTTGAGCTTTAGTAACCCCAGGTCGATTCCCAGTTACTGTCGCTTTTCTTTTTGCTAAACGATTTATAAAAGTTGACTTCCCAACATTAGGAATTCCTAAAACCATTGCTCGCATTGCCCGTGGTTTTAATCCCCGCTTAGCTTCACGTTCCATTTTTTCTTTCAATATTTCTTTGCATACATCAATGACCAACTGATATTCATTAAAATTCTTTAAATTCACACAAATTGCATAAATACCTTTTCCCTTAAAATACTCAATCCACTTACTTGTTGCCTTAGAATCCGCTAAATCTTTTTTCGTCATTACGATCAACCTTGGCTTATTATTACAAATTTCGTTAAACATTGGATTTTTTGAAGATAGTGGAGCCCTAGCATCAACAAGCTCTATCACTATATCAATCAATTTCATTTTTTCACTAATTTCCCGACGAGCTTTAGCCATATGTCCAGGAAACCATTGAATCTGTTTTACCATTTTAAACCTCCTACTTAATTAAATTCATATTTTTTAACGGGAAAATAACTAAACCTTTTTTGCCTATAATGTCACTATATTTAAATGTACCTAAAGTTCTAGAATCAGCAGATTGTAACCGATTATCACCTAATACAAAGATCTCATCGTCATTTAATGTGATTTCAAAATCATTAGTAAATAGTTCCGTTTGATATTTTATTTTAGCTTTTGCGATATAATCTTTATTCAAGTACTTTTCATCATAGTATGTTCCATTAATATATAGTTTATCATCTCTATAAACAAGAGTATCACCAGGTAACCCAATTACCCGTTTAACAATATCCTTATCCAATTTTTCACATTTCAATACAACTATATCAAAACGTTTTATATCACTTCGCTCAAGTGATAACGCATTTACTATTGCAATATCTTCATCATGAAGAGTTGGATACATACTTTGACCATCAACCCTCACCGGAATAATTATTTTAGTAAAGGTTACAGTTGTAACTGCAACGATTGCCAATAGTTGTAGTGAAAACTTGATAACTTCTTTTTTCTTTGACATAAAAAAGTCCTCCTACATTATGTCTATTATACAAAAAATTAGAAAAAAAAGAAATGGCGAGCCATTTCTATTTTCTAATTTCTTTAATTCTAGCAGCTTTACCAGATAATCCACGTAAGTATCCAAGTTTAGCACGACGTACTTTACCAACTTTAACAACTTCAATATGATCAATAATTGGAGTGTGGACAGGGAAAGTTCTTTCAACTCCAACTTGGTAAGAGATTTTTCTTACTGTAAAAGATTCAGAAATTCCACTACCTTTTCTGGCGATACAAACTCCTTCAAATAACTGAATACGGAATTTTTCACCTTCTTTAATTTTTACGAAAACTTTTAATGTATCCCCTGCTTTGAACTCAGGAATATCATTTCTCATTTGTTTTTTAGTGATTTGTTCTACTAATTGTAAATTCATTACTATTTCTCCTTATCAAAATTTTGTCTTAAACGTTCATTCGATTAACCAGCGGAACATCTGCAGTCTTGCGACTGTTACATTATAGACTGATCAATCATAAAAATCAATCATTTTCTTTTATTTTTTTCATCATTTCGATACTTTCAGCATCAAATTGATACGATTCCAATAAGTCCGGTCGTTTCAAATAGGTCTTTTTTAATGATTGGAACTTGCGCCATTTGCGAATATTTTCATGATGCCCACTCATTAGTACCTCAGGTACTTCATTACCATCATAGCATTGTGGGCGAGTATACTGAGGATACTCAAGCAGTCCATGGCTAAAAGAATCATCCATATGACTGTCTTCTTTGATTGCTCCATCTAATAAGCGTATCACTGCATCACTAACAACCATACTTCCTAGTTCACCACCAGTTAAAACATAATCACCAATCGATAATTCCATATCAACATAATCACGGATTCGTTCATCAAAACCTTCATAATGACCACAAATGATAATTAAATGTTTTTTAGCTGACAATTCTACAGCACAACCATGATTCAAAGTAATGCCTTGAGGTGACATTAAGATAATAAAACTATCATCAGTTGCAATTGTTTTGAGACATTCAACAATTGGTGCACACATTAAAACCATCCCTTGTCCTCCGCCATAAGGATAATCATCGACATGCTTATGTTTATCAATAGAAAACTCTCTAAAATCATGTAATTCAATAGTAACTAAACCTTTGTCAATCGCTCTTTTGATGATCGACGTATTTAAAAAACCTGTAAACATTTCTGGAAACAATGTTAAAATATCAATCTTCATCAATAAGCCCCTTTATTAGCATAACTACAATAATTTTCTTTTCTACATCAACATCTTTAATAAATGCATCAACATACGGTATTGCAACATTTTTACCATTATGATCAATATTTAAAATATCATGACGAGTATTATCATAAATTGAAGTAACTGGACCAATTTTTGTTCCCTCTGTAGAAACAACCTGCATTCCAATTAAGTCTGTATAAAAATATTCATCAGCATCTAAGAGTTCATCATCTTTATACCCATAAACAAAAGAACCAATATATTTTTCAACCAAATTAATATCTTGATTATCCCTAAATGATACTAAATAATTTCCTTTGTGTATCCGCGATGTAATAATTTTATAGACCAAATCTTGATTTTGATAACTTATAATAATTTCGTTTCCTTTTTTAAATCTTTTATCAGCAAAATCACTATTTGATCTAATTTTTAGTTCTCCCTTTAAGCCATGTGTTCCTACTATTTTTCCAATTTTAAGTTTTTCCATTAGTCCTCCATATAATAAAAGATGTGCTCAGCACATCTTTTATTGTTCATACGATTCAAACTTAATATCTAATTTTTTATTGGCCATGCGACCAGCAACAGACATAAGCTGTCTAATTGAATTAGCCATCATACCTTTACGACCAATCAATCGCGCAATATCCGATTTAGCTGAATAAACATGTAGTACCACTACATCTTCTTCTAACGACGGCATTTCACGTACTTCTAAATGGTCTTTATCTTCAACTAATTCAATCGCGATATCTTTAAGAATCTTTGCGTAATCCATGATTATTTACCTGATTTAGAATCAGCAAATTTTTTAATAATTCCTTCTTTAGATAGTAAGTTTTTAACTGTATCAGATGGTTGTGCTCCATTGTTTAACCATTTTAATACTTCTTCTTCTTTAATTGTAACTTTTGCAGGGTTAGTGCGTGGATCATAAGTTCCTAATAGTTCAATAAAACGTCCATCTCTTGGAGCTCTTGAATCTGCTGCTACAATTCTATAGAAAGGAGCTTTCTTAGCACCCATTCTTAATAATCTTAATTTTACTGCCATATACATATCCTCCTAATTAATTTACTCACTAAATTTATCATACTCTAGATAAGGTGTCAAGCTTTTTTACTTGACAGTGTTTATTTTTTTCTAGCAGAAACAATCAGCATCATCGGGCGGCGTAACTCATCCTTAAACTCAGGATGTGCAATAAGGGCATTTGAACTTACCGTTGGTTCTTTAACTTGAATTATTTCAAATCCGCCATTTAACAGTTCATTTAAATAAGTCGTCAATGTGCGATGATATTTAATTACTTTTTCTCCTAAAAACACCGCCTCACGTTTTCCTTCAAGATAATAATTATCTACAGGAAAATGCTCAATTTCACCAGCTTCATTATAATACCAGTCTTGATCTCCTTTAGCAGTAAATACAGGATGTTCAACATTAAACACCAAATATCCACCTGTTTTTAACCATTTATTTACTTTTTTTACAAAATCTTGGTAGGAAGGTAAATAGTGAATCATTAAAGAGCAAATAACAATATCAAATACAGCTTCTCCAAAATTACTTTCTTCAAACGAAATGCATTCATATTTAATCCGCGGATCATTGTTTTTGATTCTTGCTGTTTCAATCATTTTGCTAGAAATATCGCTTGCGATAACTTTTTTTGCACCGTGTTCAATCGCATATATAGAGTGCCAGCCATATCCACAACCTAAATCCAATACTGTTTTATTTGTAAAATCAGGTAAAACTCGTTGTAATACATGCCATTCTCCTGCACCCTCTAATCCATTTTTACTCCGCGACATCTGACTATATTTTTCAAAAAAGGCTGGATCATCATATTTATTTTGAGTCATTCATATTCTCCTTTAGTAATAAAAAGCCTGAATTTATCAGGCTATTTTTTCTTCTTTTTATGACGGATTTTTTTACGATTAGGATTACCGATATTAGGGTTCTTTGCACGTCCCCCTGGCATTGGCATACCTGTATTAGGATCAACATTACCTAACATCTTCATCATTTTTTTAGATTCTTCAAATTGTTTTAGCAAGCGATTAACTGCTGCAACATCTTTACCACAACCTTTAGCAATTCTCTCTTTTCTAGATAAAGTAATAATACTTGGATCTCGACGTTCCTCTTTGGTCATTGAAAAGATAATTGATTCAGTCATTTTTAATTTCTTTTCAGAGTCCTCATCATTCATTTTTGGTAACTTAGGCATTCCTGGAATCATTTTCATAATTCCTGATAGTGGCCCCAATTTCCTTAACTGCTGCATTTGAGAAAGCATGTCATCAAGACCAAATTGTCCCGATTGCATCTTTTTATAGGCTTTCATTGTATCTTTTTCATCATATACATCTTGTACTTTTTCAACTAAAGATACAACATCGCCCATTCCCAAAATACGATCAGCCATACGATCAGGATAGAATAAATCGATAGCATCTAATTTTTCACCAGTACCAATGAATTTAATTGGTACATTTGTAATATGACGAATTGATAGAGCTCCCCCACCACGAGAGTCACCATCTAATTTAGTTAAAACAGCCCCAGTAATGCTCAACTGTTCATTAAATGAACTGGCAACATTAACAATATCTTGTCCAGTTAAAGCATCAACAACTAGTAAAATTTCACTTGGATGAGCGATCTTTTTAATATTAGCCAGCTCGTTCATTAATGGTTCGTCAATATGTAAACGCCCCGCAGTATCGATAATAATTACGTCATTATTATGGTCACGAGCAAATGTCATCGCTTCTTCTACGATTGATTCAGCAGATTGTGATGTCCCTTTTTCGTAGACAGGAACATTCAATTGTTCACCTAATGTTTTTAACTGATCCACAGCAGCTGGGCGATAAATATCTGCAGCAACCAACAATGGTTTTTTACCATATTTCTTGGTAATTAATTTTGCGATTTTTCCAGAAGTTGTAGTTTTCCCAGAACCCTGAAGTCCAACCATCATAATAACAGTTGGCTTCTTATCAAAATCAACTTCCGCAACACTTGTTCCCAGTAACGAAACTAGTTCGTCATGGACGATTTTTACAACAACCTGTCCCGGTTTTAATGAACCTAAAACATCTTGTCCCAACGCTTTTTCTTTTGTTGCAGCAATAAACTCTTTTACAACTTGAAAGTTTACATCTGCCTCTAATAATGCTAAGCGAATTTCGCTAAGCATTTCTTCCATATTTTTTTCAGTCAAACGCCCTTGTCCAGAAACTTTCTTTAAAGTCCCTTGCAGACGTTCTGATAATGAATCAAATGCCATAAATACCCCTTTCTAAATCTTCCTTAATAATTCTAAATATTCTTCTAGACTTTTATGATCACTAGATATATCATCTTCAATTCTTTGGATCAAGTCAAGCCTTTCTTGATGTTTTTTTAACAACTGCAGTTTTTCTTCATAATTTTCTAAACTATGAACCGCTTTTTTTAAATTATCAAATACAGCATTACGACTAACATCCAAAATTTGTGCAATTTCCGATAAAGAGTAATCTTCTTGATAGTAATATTCTAAATATGTTTGCTGTTTTTCTGTCAACAAATCACTATAACAATCCATTAGTAGATTAACTCGTTGTTTTTTCTCTAAACTTGATTCCATACTATTCCTCAACTAGGTTTTTGCATAACCCATATATATACTGGTCTAAATCAAATTCTTGTAAATCATCAACACTTTCTCCTAGACCAATGAATTTTACAGGTATATTCAATTGATCTTTGATAGAAAGAACAATCCCACCCTTAGCAGTTCCATCCATTTTGGTTAGAACTAACCCTGAGACATCAGTGATCTTAGAAAATTCCACAGCTTGTGAAACACCATTTTGACCAGTTGTTGCATCAATAACTAACAGTGTTTCATGCGGTGCATCAGGTACTTCGCGTTTAATAATACGATTCATTTTTTCTAATTCATTCATTAAGTTGACCTTATTTTGAAGACGACCAGCAGTATCACAAATTAAAACATCAACATTTTTTTCTTTTGCCTGTTTTAAAGCATCAAATACCACTGCTGAAGGATCACCGCCCTCTTTACCTTTAACAATATCGACACCAACACGCTGTGCCCAAACTGCTAACTGATCAATCGCTCCGGCTCTAAAAGTATCTCCAGCTGCAACCATTACTTTCTTACCTTCATCATTAACGATACGATTAGCTAATTTCCCAATTGTTGTAGTCTTACCAGCCCCGTTTACTCCAACCATTAAAATTACTGTTAATCCTTCCTCAGCATAGTTAATCTTAGTTGTCATGACACTATCATTTGCATAAATAACGAACATTTTATCAACGATGATCTCATTAATCTCTTTTGGGTCAGTAATATTTTGCAAACGTACCTCGTTTTTAATTTCTTCAACTATCTTCATTACCATCGAAACTCCAACATCGGACATAATCAAAATATTTTCCAATTCTTCAAAATACTCATCATTGATTTCTCTAAAGCGAGCTGCAAGTTCATTGATTCGATCTGAAAAAGTACTATTAGACCGATCTAATCCAGCTACATATTTTTCGTTTTGTTTAGCAGATTTACCAACGAATTTTTCTTTTATTTGACTAAAAAATCCCATACGATTCCTCCTAACTTTGATCTGTTAAATCTATTGCTTCTTCTAATTTGACACTAACTAACTTTGTAACTCCCTTTTGTTGCATTGTTGCTCCATAAAGAAGGTCACATTCTTCCATTGTTCCTTCACGATGGGTAACCACAATAAATTGCGTCGTTCCCGAAAATTCTCTTAAATATTTAGCAAAACGTTCAACATTTGCAATATCTAATGCAGCTTCAACCTCATCTAAGATACACATCGGAATTGGCCGTACCCGTAAAATTGCAAATAAACATGAAATAGCGATCAAGGCCTTTTCCCCACCTGAAAATAATGTAATATTCTGGACTGCTTTACCTGGGGGCTGAACATCAATATCGATTCCAGTTTCAAGAATATTTGTAGGATCAGTATACTTTATTCTAGCCTTTCCTCCACCAAATAAACTCCTAAAGACATGATTGAACTCTTCGTTGATTTTCTCAAACGTTTCTGAAAAACGCTCAACCATAATTTCATCCATCTCTTTAATCGCTTCAAGGATACTATCTTGGGCTTGAATCAAATCTATACGCTGAGTATTCATGTTCTCATAACGCTCACTGATTATTTGATATTCTTCAATTGCATCAACATTAACGTTTCCTAAACGATTAATATTTGTTCTTAATTCGTATACTTCTAATTTAGCTTGTTCAATATCAATTTCATCAAGGTAATGCTCGACAGCATACTCATAAGTCATCCGATATTCATCATTTAATCTAGCTAAATGATTATTTAACATTGCTTCTAATTTTGTTGCATTAATAGCACTAGTATTAACCTCACTTTGAACCTCTTTTAAATCATTACGATATTCACGCAATTCAACATCTAAAGCTTCATTTTGATTAACATAGGCCATTCTAAGTTCACGTTTTGATTTAATTTCTTCAGTTAAATTATCACGATATTTAATCGCTTCATTTAACTGATTAACTAATTTACTTTCTGTTTTTCCACTAGCAAATTCTTCTAATTCAACACTTTGATCAGCTAATGATTCATACTCGGATTTTGCCTTGATCAACTCTTCTTTCTTGCTTTGAACAACAACTTCCAATTTAGCATATGCCATCTGCTTTTGTAATAGAGCATGTGAAACTTCTTTGATTTCATTATCCAATCCATTATGTTCATTACGCTTAAGCCCAAGTTCTTTTTCTTGTTGTTCAAGAGTAACAGCAACCTGCTCAAGTTCACGTTTTTGAACTATTGAAGATTTTTGACGATTAAAACTTCCACCCGTCAAAGAACCGCCAACATTAACAACATCACCTTCAAGAGAAACGACTTTGTACCGAGAAAAAGTTGCTTTGCTGATTTCATTAGCACTATCAATATCTTTAGCTACAATAATATTCCCTAGTTGATTTAAAACAACGGCAGCAATCTCATCTTCATATGTTACAAAATCACTAGCCAAACCTAAATATCCTTCCATGGTTTGACAAACAACTAAATGTTCTTCACGCACATGTCGTGGTTTCATAGCACTGATTGGTAAAAAAGTAGCTCGTCCCGCTTTATTATCACGTAAAAATTTAATTGCATCTCGTGCAGTTAAATCATCTGTTGTAACAATAAACTCTATTGCTCCTGCTAAAGCTGACGACAACGCTAATTCATATCCTTCATCAGCTGTAATTAAATCACCTAAAACACCAATAATATTTTTATTACTTTTAGCAAGACTTAAAACTGTTTTAATGCCATGATGATAATTTGATTTATTTTCAATCGCATCTATTAAAATCTCTTTTCGTGATTTATTTTTATTAATATTGTTTGATAATTGATCAATTTCATTTTTTAATAAAAGTAATTTTTTATTACGCTCCTCTTGTTGTCCAATTATCGTGGTTAACTCTTTTTGAGTGTTATCTAATCGTTCCACACGATCATTATATTCATTAACAACATCACTTAAAATCGCCTTCATATTAGCGATATTTTCTTTTAAATTTTCTTTACTTAAGGTCTCAAGTGCATGTTTTCGCTTTTGATCAACTTCGACTTTGGCAGTCTCTAGTTTCGAGACATTTGATACTGCCTCTAATAGTTTACTTTGTAAAGCATTTATTTCTTGGTCGAGAGTAAACATTTTCTTTTTTATTTCATCGTTACTGCTCTCTTTAAGCAAAATATCAGCCTCTAAAGAAGCTTGACGCTCATTTAAGTCCTTGATTACCTTACTCAATTCATCTAGTGATTTTTTTGCTTCAGTTATCTCATTTATTAAAACATTAACTTCTATAGCTGTTAATTTTTCTTTCAACGCTAAATACTTCTCTGCTTTGTCTTTTTGACGTTTAAGAGGACCAACCTGTTTTTCTAGTTCTACTACGATATCACCAATTCGTTCAAGATTTTCGTTAGTACGTTCTAATTTACGAATCGATTCTAATTTTCTTTTTTTATATTTAGAAACTCCTGCTGCATCTTCAAAAATACCACGACGTTCTTCTGGTTTATTGTCCGCAAAAGAAGAAATATTGCCTTGGGAAATAATTGATAACGAATCCTTTCCTAGACCTGTATCCATAATCAAATCAATAATATCTTTTAAACGACAAGATTGTTTATTGATTAAATACTCCGCTTCATTATTCATACGATAAAGTCGCCGTGTAATCTCGACTTCATTATAATCATATTTCATAAAACGATCACTGTTATCGAAAACTAAGGTAACTTCAGCTAAATTTTGCGCCCGACGATCTTCGCTTCCAGCAAAAATAACATCTGACATATTTGCACCACGCAACGATTTAACTGACTGTTCTCCTAAAACCCAACGTACAGCATCAGAGATATTTGATTTCCCGCAACCATTTGGACCTACGATTCCTGTGATTCCAGGTTGAAATTCTACATTGACTTTATCAGCAAATGATTTAAAACCATGTAATTCAATTCTTTTTAAATACATTACTTTCTTCCTCTCATTATTTCAGGATCACCGCACCATCCCTAAATGCTTCTACTACTGCTAACGATTCCACACGATAGCCTTTTTCTTCAATTAATTGGCGACCTGTTTGAAAACCTTTTTCAACAACAATTCCAACACCAGCAATATTTGCACCTGCTTGTTTAACAATATCAACTAAACCTAATACAGCTTGACCATTAGCTAAAAAATCGTCGATAATTAAGATATTATCATCTTTATCTAAATATTTTTTACTGACAATCGCATCATAATCAATTCCTTTAGTAAATGAATGTACTTTAGAACTATAATAATGTGTACTTGTTGTTTTTGCAGTCCCTTTCTTTGCAAAGACAACAGGTGCATCATCAAATTCAAAAGCTGTTGCTAAAGCAATCCCAATTCCCGAAGCTTCAATTGTTAAGATTTTAGTAATTTTTGTGTCTTTAAAACGAGCTTTGAATTCTTGAGCTATTTGTCGATACAAAGTAGGATCAATTTGATGATTCAAAAAACTATCCACTTTTAATATATCCGGCATAATTACAATCCCGTCTTTTAATATTCTCTCTTTAAGTAATTCCATAAATTCCTCCGATTATTTATTAAACGATAGTTTTTCTTTAATATCAAAAACTTTTCGTTCGCTTGGTAATTTTACTACAAAAGTAGAGCCAACATCAACCTGGGAAATAACATCTATATTTCCATGATGTAAATCTACAATTGTTTTTACAATTGATAACCCTAGTCCATTTCCTTCTACAGAACGGGCTTTTTCTTCACGATAAAAACGTTCAAATATATGTGAAACAACTTCTTTAGACATTCCGTATCCAGTATCTTCAATTGATACTTCAACTTCACGAGAAGCCTTTTTAACAGTTACTGTAATAAGACCACCTTCACCAGTATATTTGATTGCATTTGAAATAAGATTGATCCAAACTTGTTCCAATCGTTGTTCATCGCCATAAACCATAATATCTTTGCGCGGTTTTTCAAATTGAATTTCTATATCCTTTAAAATTGCTTGGTTTTCTTGAGTAGAAATAACCCGAGATAATTGCTCAACAATTGAATATGTTGTAAATTCTAACTCAACCTCTTCTCGTTCCAACAACGTCAGCTGCAGCATATTCTTAGAAAGAGTCGATAACCTTTTTGAATGAAATAAGATTATATCAGCATACTTTTGACGCTGCTCTTTAGGAAGATCTTCCTCTTTTAAAATATTGGCAAAGCCTTGAATTGCAGTCAATGGAGTTTGAAATTCGTGCGAAATATCAGAAATGAACTTTTGTCTTGTTTCTTCTTGTTTCGCTAACTGCTGTGCCATTTGATTAAATCCCTGATTCAATCGAGAAATTTCATCATCACCCACATAATTAACACGAACACTATAATTTCCTTTTGATAATTCTTTAGTGGCGTTAGTTAATCTCGTTATTGGTTTAACAATAATATCAGCAATCGCTAAAAAAACTAGATTTCCTGATAAAAAGACACAACCCAAAATCAAAACAGCAGAATTAGCAAAAATTCCTTTTTCATAACTAGTATCCTTTTGAATAAATATATATACATCAGAACCATTGATTTTTGCCTTGCTGCCATAGGTTTGCACACTTTTGCGCTCATCGAAACGCCCGTTTTTGTTTTCATCATGATAATATTGAATCATTGTCTCGCGACTAGGAAAATATCCTTTGTTTTCACCATATGTATAATAGTCCAATTCTGGTGAATACAACGTTATATAAACCTCTGAGCTAATTGCGTATTTATTCATAATATCGTTAATATTAGCATCATCAAGGCTATTTAAAATACCTACAACATATTCACTTGTTGCACTCAACTCACTCTTAGCCATATCTTCAATTTGATCATAATTATTACGTAAAGCTACATATCCAGCAACCGAAAAACTAAATGCGATAGTTATTAAAAAACCGCAAATCAGCTTGCCATAAATAGATTTCATCATTCGACTTCAACCTTGTATCCAAGTCCTCTCACCGTTACAACTTTAAATCCTGGTAAGTGTCCTAGATTTTCTCTAATTCGCTTAATGTGAACATCTACAGTACGATCAAAGCCATCATAGTCCATTCCCCAAATTTTTTCAATCAACTGTTCACGACTAAAAATCTGATCTGGATGCTTTGCTAACTCAAAAACTAATTCAAATTGTTTTAACGGTAAATGAATGATTTCGCTCTGATAACGTATCTCATATTTATCGCCATCAAACTCAACTTCATTTAATTTGATTATATTTGATGTATTAACACTATATCTTTTTAAAACTGCTCGCACTCGTGCCATTAATTCAGTTGGATCAAATGGCTTAACTACATAGTCATCAGCACCAACAGAAAAACCGCGAAGTTTATCTTTACTTTCACCTTTCGCTGTTAACATAATTACTGGAACATCTTTAAATTCCTTTAGATTTTCTACTAGTTCAAAACCATCCATAACTGGCATCATGACATCAATGATTCCTAAATCAATATATTCATTTTCGAATATTTCTAAAGCCTCTTCACCATTGCTAGCTTCCAGAACTTCAAATCCTTCTTTATTCAAATAAAAATTAATTAATTCCCTAATATCTTTTTCATCATCAACTACTAGTACTTTTGCTTTCATCTTTACACCTCAATTCACTGTAAGATTATAACACATTTTATTAACTAAATATATAGTTACAAAAGCAAAATAGCTTGAGTTTAAAGAGATGATAATAAATATAAAAAAGCCATAACCTATATATAAGTTATAGCTTCTTGTTCTATTAAAGACTAACCAAATTTAATTGAAGTAATTACCTCGCTATTGTCTTTACTATTAACATATTCAATGGTTACAACATCACCAACTTTTGCTAATGGGAATTGATTAGATAAACTGATATCTCCGATGAAAATCGTATCACTACCTTCAAGTTTAAAGTAATAAGTACTGTTACCATCAACGACAGCTTCATTAATTGCAGTAATCGCTCCAGTCAACTCATTAGTCTTATATTCACTTGAGTCAGTTTTTTTACCATTAGCTTCTAATAAAGCATAATATGCTTGTTCAGCTTGAGCAACACTGTCACCGGTAGCCACGATTTGATAATTTTCAACACTAACAAAAGCATACTTTTTAACAAGTTTAGCATCATCTTTTAAAGATAAGAAATATGTTGGCTGCCCTCCCGCATTGATCAAAATCGGAAAAGTTGCCGTATATTTCAAGTTTTGAACTTGACCTTCCGCCGAAGACATTGCAGAATATTCTTCAGCTCCAGAAATATTATAATACTTTCCATCTTTAGTCCGCAAATTAATCATAGCAAACCCAACGTTAGAAGCATCATTAGATACCGATGTTAAACCAGTATATAAATAGACATCATCATTGATTGCTACATAATTGTAACCAGAGGTTGGCTGTAATACTCCTTTTTGCGAAAATAAAGTATTAAAATACCCATTTGTATATTTACCATAATTTTCTAATTGACTTAAAACCAGTTCTGCTGGATAAGCACGGTCAACCCATTCTGGTACTTTATCAATATCATAATATTCATGATCACCATTTATTGCATTAACTAATACAGCTCCAGTTATATCTTTTCCACCAAATAAACCGATTTTATAATTATATACTGGTGCAATCCAATAAGGATTCCCCTTTTCATCAATTTCAAAAGCCAATGTATCAAACATTAAAGTTGGATAATTAGCGCGCAAATGACGTTCAATTTTACGTCCAAAATGTTCTGATTTAGAATATTTCATTCCTTCTTTTAATTTAACTACTTCAGATTCTTGCGTCACCATATTTACTCGGATATATGCGGGCAGTCCATCACTACGGTTAGTAAACCATTTGATCAAGTCACTATATTCTAATGGTGTCACACGATATGGCGTATCTTGATAATTTATTTGTTCATACGACTCATCAACCTCAAATTGGGATACATAATCAACCATCTGTCCCATTTTACGATCACCTAATTTAATCGCACTATCTCGATCCACCACTGGAATCGATTGATAGGAAATAGTTTTATTGTCAGCATAGAAGTCTGCTTTCTTATCTAACTTTAATTGTTTTTGATAACTTCCTGCATTAAAGATAGGCGAACTAACAAATGTCCCAATGGCCACATATGCAATTAATATTCCAATCACAATGAGACTATATTTGGTGATCTTACTAAATCTTTGACTTAACATAAAATATAGTCCATTAAATATTAATAATAATATACAAAAATAAATTATAAATTGTGGTGAACGAAGATTCAATGGGATCAAAAAAGCATATTCACCAATCAATCCAATTATTAAAGTTATTGTAAACGCCTTTAAAAAGGCACCTTTTTTTACTTGTTTTACATCTTGAGAACCTTGTCTAAATGAAAAACCCTCAATAAAATTTGCAAATATGTCAGTAAATTTATTCATTGATTATCTCCTTTAAATCTTGAAGCAGTTGACCAAGCTGTTCTAATGAAGCTAACTTTGCGCCACTTGCCAGTATATGACCACCACCATTATATTTTTCAGCCACCTTATTGACTGCGTAATCACGTGAACGTAAACTAACACGCCAATTATGATCAGCGACATTTTCAGTTAGAGCCATCCAAATTTTATATTCTTCTACACCAGATAATAAATTAACAAAATCCGAACCTCTTTCACGACTAATTTCTAACATTTTTAAATCTGCATCACTTAAAACATAATAAGCAACACCACCATCAAACTGATGATTATTTAAAATAAATTTATTAATTTGTAAATCCTTAGCCTTCTTCATATAAATTCGATTATAGATTTCAACAATATCAATTCCTTCTTGAACCAAAGCTTCAGCTACTGCAAAAGTCCGTTCATCAGTATTTCGATACATAAACCGCGCTGTATCTCCAACAATTCCCAAATACAAAGCTTCTGCACCACTTTTAGTAATTTTCATAGCCGTATCTTTAAAAATTGTTCCAACTAATTGGCTAGCTGAACTAGCACTACTATCTTCGTAATTTAAAGTGCCATAACTATCTACGACCAAATGATGATCAATTTTAATAATTTCTTTACAAAGTTGATATCTTTGATCATCAATTCTTTCAATATTAGCAGTATCAAGAACAATTCCTAAAATATCTTTAGTATAATCAACTTCTTGATGTTCAAAAACTACTGTATATTTTTTCACTAATTCCGAACTGAAATCACCACATAAAAAAACCTTTTTATCTGGATAAGTAGCTTTAATCATATCGTACATTCCCAATTGGCTGCCAAAAGCATCAAAATCTGGATTTACATGACGGTAAATAGCAATATAATCATATTCTTCAATTTTAGCAATTATTTTTTCTTCCATTATAAAACTCCTCTATTTAATAAGATGACTATACCATATTTACCCAAATTTATAAATAGAAAAGCTCTGATTATTGATCAGAGCTTATAAACCTAAAATTCTTACAGTATCACGAGCAATCATTACTTCCTCGTTAGTAGGGATTACATAAACATCAACTTTAGAATATTGATGGGAAATTAGACGATTTTCTTTACTACGACGTTCATTTTCTTCTTCATTTAAGAAAACGCCTAACGCACGTGAAACATTATCAATGATCAAACGACGAAGATAAGAAGCATTTTCTCCAACTCCAGCAGTAAAGGCAATAGCATCAACACCACCCATTTCAACAAAATAACTTCCAATATATTTTGAAACGATTCGTGCATATAACAAACCTGTAAGAAGTGCACGTTCATCACCGTTCTTAAATAATGCATTTTCAATATCACGGGAATCTGAAGAAATTCCAGAAATTCCTAACATTCCTGATTTCTTATTATAGATATCTAAAATTTCATCAGGTGTTTTATTTAATTTTTTACATAAATACGGCATAATAGATGGATCAACATCACCACAGCGTGTTCCCATCATTACTCCTGCCAGTGGTGTAAATCCCATTGAAGTATCAATACATATACCATCCTGAACTGCTGAAATGCTTGCACCATTTCCTAAATGACAAACAATTACTCGCGAATGTTTGGGATTTCCTAACATATCAATGGCAACTTGAGATACATATTTATGACTTGTTCCATGGGCACCATATTTGCGAACTTTTAAATCTGTGTAGTATTCATATGGTAAAGGATATAAATATCTTTCCCGGTCAAGAGTTTGATGAAATGCAGTATCAAATACAAAAACATGTTCAACCTCTGGTAAAGCTGCTTTAAATGCATTATATCCAACAATATGTGCTGGATTGTGAAGTGGCGCTAATTCAGCTAATTCTTCTACGCGAGCAACAACTTCCTCGTCGACTTTAACCGCGTCGTTATAATATTCGCCACCGTGGACAACTCGATGTCCACAAGCTTCGATTTCACCTAAACTTTCAACAACATGGTGATCAACTAAAGCATCTAATAATAATTGTACTGCAACACTATGGTCTTTAATTGGACACTCTTTAATAAATTTTTCACCATTATATTTCATTTCGAAGTTACCTTGGTCTAGTCCAATTCTTTCGACTAACCCTGATGTAATTACTTCTTCACTAGGCATATTGATCAACTGGAATTTTAAAGATGAACTACCAGCATTGATTGCCATTACTTTAACCATTATAATTCCTCCTATTTCTTCATGTCATATATTAATTGTACCTAAATTCAACACTAAACTCAATATATTTTGAAAGCACTTTCACCATTTATTAAAGTATTTATTGGAATTATCGAATAAATTTGTTTTATATTTAAGAATATTTTAAAACCCTAGATTGAACTAGGGTCTTAAAAATAATTATTTAGATTGATTGTAGTTATTAGATGAACTCATTTGTGATTGACCCATTTCGACTAATCTTTTTGTGATTTCGCCACCTACTGAACCATTCGCACGAGCAGTTGTATCAGGACCTAAATTAACGCCAAATTCGTTAGCAATCTCATACTTCATTTGATCGATTGCATTTTTAGCTCCAGGAACAACTAATTTGTTTCTACTAGAGTTACTTTGTGACATATATCTTCACCTCCTGACACTAATATCTTGTGTCAAACAAAAAAAGATATACGCTTTTTTAATTATTTTTAAAAAATATCGTCGTTTTTCTTATAATTGTGATCGACTGTAATAATTTCAGCAGTTTCTACACATTCATCAATCAAAGTTTCAAAATCAAACCCAGACTCAAATATTTCCGCTTTATATAACTTAGGCTTAGTTGCCGGAGCTTTAGGTGTAAAAATAGTACAGCAATCTTCATGAGGGCGAATCGAAATTTCATAAGTATCGATCCTATCAGCAATATCAATAATTTCTAATTTATCAAGACATAATACTGGTCTTAGTACTGGAATCTTAACAACTTCATTGATTACCTGCATACTATTTAAAGTTTGTGAAGCAACCTGTCCAATGCTTTCACCATTGACTAATGCAAGACAATTATTTTTATTAGCAATTTTTTCACTAATACGATACATCATCCTTCTCATGACTGTCATTGCATAACTTTCGTCACAATTATCATAAACAGCTAATTGCAATTTTGTAAAATTAATTACATGAACTCTAATTGAACCGTGAGTATAATGACGTAATTTATCAACTAAATCAAAAACTTTTTCTCGTGCCAATTCATTAGTATAAGGTGGTGCAGCAAAATGGATGCACTCAATATCTACACCACGTTTTAATGTTAAATATCCAGCTACTGGTGAATCAATTCCTCCTGACATCATCAATAATGCTTTTCCACCAACTCCAACTGGATACCCACCTGCTCCTTTAATAATATTATCCATTACATATATCGCGTCATAACGAATTTCAACTGTTACTAAAATTGCTGGAGCATGGACATCAACTTTTATTTCTTTTGTAGTGTGATGAAATACATATCCTGCAATTTCACGATTAATTTCTTGAGAACTTCCAGGGAAATTCTTATCTGAACGTTTAGTATTAATCTTAAACGTATTCCCATCATTGTTTTCAATTATTTGTAAAACCGCTTGTTTAGCTAATTCGAGATTTTTTTCCATTTTATATGCTACTGAAAAAGAATAGATTCCAAATACTGTTTTCAATTTCGTACATACAGCTTCATGATCAGTACCATTTAGAACTACATACATACGATCATGTTGTAAATCATATGTTAAATGATTAAATTCTGCTAATATCTCCTTAGTATTTTTTAAAAGACGATTCGTAAATAATTTACGGTTTTTACCTTTTGTTGTTAATTCACCAAAACGTACTAAAATATAATTTGCTTCCATATTCTACCTCTGCTTCTTTAATTTACGCATACTTTCTTGTAAATAATAACAAAACCGATCGATTTCTTCTCTTGTAGTATGCTCTCCAAAACTAATTCTAAGCGCACTAGAACTAATTGCTTCATCTAAATGTAATTGCGCCATGACTCGTGAAACATTGCTCGTTTTTGATGAACAAGCACTACGCGTTGATAAATATATTTCTTTTGTTTCCAAATCATGTAAAATAACTTCTGGTTTATAACCTAAGCATGAGAAATTCAAAATTGATGGTAAACAGCAATTTTCATCACTATTAATAACAATTCCTTCTATCTCCTGTAAACATTTTCGACAATAATCATTTATATCTTTAATATGTTGATTTTTTTGTTCAAAATTATCTAATGCTAATCTTAAAGTTTTCGCAAAAACAATATTAGTACAGGCATTAGAAGTTCCACCTCGTAAACTAAATTCTTGTTGTCCGCCACTAATTAAAGGAACAATTGTCGTTGAACGTCGTTTGAATAATAAGCCACTACCTTTTAAACCATAAATTTTATGTGCCGAAAAAGAAGCTAAATCCACATCATTTAAATCGATTGGTAATTTTCCTAAAGCCTGTACCATATCAAAATGCAGTTTTACCTTATCGTATTTTTTAACAATTTTTTTAATTTCATCAATAGGATTAATGACCCCAATTTCATTATTTACATACATAATTGATACTAAAATCGTATCATCACGAATACTTTTTTCTAATTCTTCTAAAGAAATCCGCCCTTTATGATCAACCCCTAAATAAGTTACCTCAAATCCAAAAAACTTTTCTAACTCTTTACAAGTTTCATAAACAGATGAATGTTCAATAGCTGTAGTAATAATATGTTTACCACGATTTTGATATTGAAAGGCTGTACCTTTAATTGCCATATTATTAGCTTCACTACCACAGCTAGTAAAAATAATTTCATCTTCTTTAACTTTGAAGGACTCACTAATTAATTTACGTGAATGTTCCATCAAACGATTTACCTCAATACCTTTATCATACATTGAATCAGCATTATAAAAATAATTGGATAATAAATTATGATAAGTATTTAACACTTCTGAATTTAATGGCGTTGTTGCCACATAATCTAAATATATCATCGTAACCCCCTACATTATTATATGCAATAAAAATCCAAAGTCTTATGACTCCACCAAAATATCTTTCAAACAACATTAAATAATTCTACAATATTTACTACGAAAGTAAAGAAATAAAATCATTTTCTTACTTGCAATTCCAAAGTACTTTAATTTTCCTATATAATTACTTTTATAAAACCAACGTAAACCATCAAATTGTAATTATCTTAAATATTTTAACACAACACTTTTTACTTATCCACCAGCATTTTCTTAGCTGGAACACCAATCGCAACGATATTATCAGAAATGTTTGAAACAACTACCGCTCCAGCACCAACTGTTACCCGATTACCAATTCTAATATCATCAATGACAGTACTACCTATTCCCAGATAAGATTTATATCCAATCGAACTGTGACCTGCCATCGCAAACTTAGGACAAATATTAACATAATTTCCTACCATACAATCGTGTTCAATAATTGCTCCATTATTGACTATACAGCCAATCCCGACCTTTGTATTAATATTAATTATTACATTAGCCAATATCGTTGTACCACTACCAATTTTTGCAGATGAACTAATTAAAGCTGTTGGATGGACTATCGTTGCTAAAGGAATACCAAAAGCAAGTAACATTTTTATTTTTTCTTCTCGTAAATCATTGCTACCAGTTGCAACAATAACCTCATCATATAATTTTACTACTTTATCGAATTCACTTTCTTTAAATACAGTATGATTAATTATTTTTCTACTTCCTTTTTCTTTGATTTCTAAAAAATCAATTTGTTCATATGCATTCATGGCTAAAGCACACTCAAGAGTCACAAGTCCTTGATCTCCTGCACCCCAAATTAATAATTTTTTCATTTTTATCTCCTATTTTTATTAATAAGCTTTAATATCCCCATTATATTACTTTTAAACTATAATACCTTGTACATTCTTCATAATTATACTCTCACCCATAAAAAAAGGCAAAATCTTATGATTTTGCACTATTTTTATTAATCAACATCTCATATGATCCAGGATTGATTTTTTCAATAATATCTACTGCAGTAGTCAAAGCTTTAGTATATTCACCATTTCTAAATAACAGCTCTGCTTTAGTTAATTCTGTGTTAACTTCTAAAAAAGAACTACGATAACGATTACCATAAATAATTGCATCTTCAACCATTTCTGCAGTAACAATCAAATTATGAACATTATCATATAATTTATAGATTACATCTCGTGCAGCATCAACTTGAACTGAGAGACGCTCTAAATCAATTGGTCGACGTCTGATAAATTTCAAAATTTCATCCGCTTTTTGATAAGAATCATCAATATAATCTTTATAAGATTCATTAATCATTGGTAAATGTTTATTTTTAATCTCCGATTTTATTTCTAGTAAGACAATATTAATATTATCTAACTCATCTAAAGCACGTTTTTCTTGTAATCTCAAAGAATTTTCTAATTCAATATACTTATTCAAAGATTCATCAAAAGGTTTACAACGATCAATCAATTCTTCAAAACGCTCAATCAAGACACTATATGAAAAATCATTGCTTTCAATTATTACTGTTAATTGATCTAATTCATCTAAAATCCCTTTAAAAGCCTCATAATCTTCTTTAACAGTAATTTCATAATCAGATAATAAATAATTCCTTTGAAGTTCACCTAAAGAATTAATAGTATTTCGAAGGCCTTCATCTAAATGCCCAATATGTTTGTAACAAGCATTACGTGATTCCTCATAGCGACTATATGCAGCTTCCTCTTTTTCAAAGTCTGCCGCTAAAGAATTTAGATCTTCTGTCATTACTTCAATGGAAGCACCAACATTTTCTAGATTTAACTCTTTAATAGCTTGGATCGTATTTTCTAGATCAGCATTAATCTTATTATAGCGAACTGTTGTATTAAGACGTTCAATTGAAAAATCGCGTTCTTTCATTTCAGTAATAACACGGTATAATTCATCTAATCGCTTAGGAATATATTTTCGAACAATTGAAATATAAGTTGGTAAATCACGAAGATAAGCACTTAATAGATCAATGTCTTTATCAATTTTATCTGCTGATACTTTAGCTTCATCAAAACGCTGACTATTCATCAATGCTTCTAATTGAACAAAGCGTTCTTCAATATCTGCAAATTTTTGAGGAATAGCAGGTACAAAATCTTCTATTTTAAAACGTACAGCAGCAAATTCATCATTTGTTAAACGGAACTTCTCTTTAATTTTAATAATTTCTACACGTTGCACATTTTCTATTTCAGTGATCACCTCAATTTCTTTAAGCAACGCCTTAGAACGTTTCTCATAATTATCAATATCTTGTCTTAATTTATTTAGATCTCTGCGAACCCCTTTTAATTTTCGATAAAACAATCGCTCATCAATATCATTGATCAATGGCGCAATTTCATTACTTTGTAGATTTACTAAATCATTAAATTCTAGTTCAAAATCATCATATTTTTCTAAAACATCTGGCATGTTTTTTCCAATTGCTTTAATCCGCCCTAAGCGGTATTGAATTGGCAAAGTTTTAATTGCATTCATATCATTTTCTAAAACTACAATTTCTTTACGATATATTCTTAATTTAATCATCCAGTATGTTATTAAGATCACAATAGTTACAATTAATACTACCCCTACTATGATTACATTTTTTGTCCCAAATTTTTTTAATATATTATCTAAAAAGTCCATTATATTACATCCCTCTTTTTTATAAATCTTACTAATAAAGTATACCATAAGTGTCATATGATGTCTAAGTAATATCTGTGCAGTTTTAAATTATTTTTATAATTCTTTACATTATTTTTGTTTCGCGTAATATATAAATACAGGAGGTAGTTTATGAATAAAAAAATCTTAACGCCAATGCGAAGCTATTCTCAACGCAGAGTTTATTATATTTACCGTGAATATTTTAGAATGCTTCAAACTGCAAATCTAGATCCTATTATTATTGGACCAAGCAGTGATGATACACTAGATTTTTTAGTCACTCACTGTGATGGTCTATTATTAAGCGGCGGATTTGACATTGATCCCGTTTTATACCATCAAGTATTAAATCCTCTAACCAATAAAGAGGAAGCAGAATTGGAAGAATTAGAAATTAAGTTGATTCATAAGTTTTCAAAAGCTCATAAACCTATATTAGGGATTTGCCGTGGAATTCAAACTATCAATGTTGCATTTAACGGTACTTTGATTCAGGATATTCCTGAGACAAAAAAATATGATAATCATCTCCAGGAAAATTTAGAAGGATATCATCATCTCGTGAAAACTATTCCTCATACAAAACTAAATAAATATTTAGGAAATGAGTTTATGACCAATTCATTTCATCACCAGGCAATTGATGATATTGCCCCTGGCTTTGTTGTCAGTGCAATTACTGCTGATGGAATTATTGAAGGCATTGAAAAAGATAATATTATTGCTGTACAATGGCATCCGGAAAAAAATCATGATAAAATTCAAGCAGGTTTAATTAAATTATATAAAGAGTTACTGGAGGAAGAAAAATGAAAAAAATTGCATTTATTGGGGTCGGAGTAATGGGTAAAGCAATGGTTCAAAATTTGAGTCAAGCAGGATATCCTGTATCTATTTATACGCGAACAAAAAATAAAGTTGAAGATCTTATTAGTGATAAAATTATATGGCACGATTCAGTTGCTGAGTGTGTCAAAGATCAAGACATTGTCATGACTATGGTAGGATTTCCTCAAGATGTTGAGGAAATCTACTTTAGTTCCAAAGGGATAATTGCTAATGCTAAAAAAGATTGTATTCTCATTGATTTCACTACGTCTAGTCCATTGTTAGCAAAAAAAATTTTTGAAGAATCTTCAAAACATAGTTTAGCCAGTCTTGATGCTCCGGTATCAGGCGGTGATATTGGTGCCAAAAAAGGGACATTGTCAATTATGGTTGGCGGTGATGAAAATGTCTTTAAACAAATTGAACCAGTGTTAGAAGTCTTAGGAAGCAACATTAATTATGTTGGTTCAGCCGGAAACGGTCAACATACAAAAATGGCCAATCAAATTGCTTTAGCCGGAGCTTTAGCTGGAGTTTGTGAAGCTCTTACATATGCTAAAGCAGTCAATTTGGACCCTCAAATAATGCTTGACTGTATTTCGAGTGGAGCTGCTGGTTCATGGCAAATGACTAATAATGCCCCACGAATTCTTGCTGATGATTTTGCACCGGGGTTTTACATAAAACATTATATCAAAGATATGAAAATAGCCAAAGCTGTTAATGATACAAACAACCTTGACTTAGAAGTTTTAAATACTGTTTTACAACAGTTTGAACAATTACAAACCGACGGATTTGAGAACTTAGGCACTCAAGCTCTTATTAAATATTATCAAAGATAGTTATGAACTAACTATCTTTTTTTGTTTGCAATAACCATGGCTACAACCATTAAAATCATCGCCATAAATTTATTAAAATTAAAATTTTCTTGTAGTAACAATGAACCAATATATGTAAACACTGGATTTAGTCCTAATAAAAAACTTGTTTTAACACTTCCAATTTCGTGAACAGCTCGAAAATACGTTAATTGAATTATAGCAAATCCAATTCCAGAAAAAATTATGAAAAGTACCCATAAAGTTATTGAAATATTTTCAAGATGATTGCTGCTAGGAATAAATAAAGTAATTAACGCTAATTGAAAGAAGCTCAAACATAAATATTGAAATGTAAAAGGCAAACTGTCTTCTTTTTTACATTGGTGCTGCATTAATAAATTACCATAACTATATAACACAATTCCACCAATCATCATTAAATGACCAAGAGAAATCTGACTAATATTAAAATCTAGAGAAATAAGAAATCCAATGCATGCGATTATCATAGCAATCAACTGGTAACGATTGACCTTAGTATGATAAAAAAGCCATGTCAATAGGATTGTCACTAGCGGTGCTAAGGAATTAACAATTGCATTTGAACTTCCGGTAATTAAATTCAATCCCTCAAAGGTAAGTATAAAATTAATTGTAATCGAAAGTAATGATACCTTTATTCCTAGACTGCCTTTATACCATTTAAAAGGTATTTTTTTATATTTCATGATTACAAAAATTGCAATAACCGACAACAGTACTTTTAGAGCAGCTAAAAAATATGTTGTAGTGTTTTCTAACATATATTTCATTACAAGAACGTTGGTACCCCATAAAAAACTAGAAAAGATTAACCATCCATATAACATCATATCACCAAATTTATTATTCCCCAGATATTCATAAATAAAACTAATAAATATAGGAAAGCAACATAAAAAAATGATATGTACTAATCATATCATTTCATTAATTATCTGCTGTTTATCCTTATTTAACTGTTCAATTAAATCGTTTATTGAAGGAAACTTTTTCTCACTGCGAATATGTTTAATAAACATAACATTTACTTGTTTTCCATATACATTCTGATCAAAATCGAAAATATTAACTTCTAATGAAGCTTGCTTCAAAGCAGTAAAGGTTGGATTATAGCCTAAATTTGCCATTCCTATATATTCTTTACCATCGATGATTACTTTAGCACCATACACTCCATTTTTAGGAAGTACATAATCTATTGCTGCCACATTAATTGTCGGAAAACCAATTTTACGACCGTTTTCACGTCCATGAACAACTTTTCCAGTCACTTGATATTGCCGACCTAACAATTGACTAGCCAATTCAACTTGACCATTACTTAAAACTTGTCGTAAATATGAAGATGAGATTTTATGCTGTTCATATTCTAATTTATCAATAATTGAAATTTCATAATCATTATTTCTATTATTTTTTAGATAAACACTATCGCCACTACCATGATTTCCAAAATGAAAATCAAAACCACAAACAACATGCTTGATTTTTGGTTTAATAATAAATTCGTCAATAAACTGTCGTGGTTCCTTACTAGCTAATTGATGATTGAAACGTAATACAAATAAATAGTCAAAATTTAATTTTTCTAGAAATTCTATTTTATCTTCGAGACTCATCAAATATTTAAAAGAACTATCTAAAAGATATGATTTAGGATGAACGTCAAATGTTAATAGCCCTTTTTTTAGATTCTTTATTTTTGACACTTTTAATACTTCATCAATCAATTTTTGATGACCTAGATGCATGCCATCAAAAAAACCCAAAGCAACACAACTTGGTTCCAAAGCAATCATATTTTCTTCATTCAAATATATTACTTTCATCACCATAAACCTCTAATACTTTTTAAATAACCATTTCCATCAGGGCCATACATTGCAAGAACTTTCCCCTGCCGATTTAAGATAACAACCTGTTCATTTAAATCTGATTTGATTTTTTTTCCATGAAAAATTATTTTTTCATCATCTACAACTAATTGTTGATATGAATTTAAAGCTTCTTCTAAACTTACTGTTGTGTATTCACCATTTTCAATCTGTTCAAGTGTAAAACAATTTTCTAACGAAAAATTTCCTGATTTAGTTCTAATTAAATCTTTCATATGTCCCGGATAACCTAAAGCCTTCGCAAGATCATAGCATAGAGAACGAATATATGTTCCTTTCGAACATCCCACTTTAAATTTAATTAAATTATTTTCGATTTGTAATATTTCTAAATGATTAACTGTAACTGATCGTGTTGGCACTTCTACCTGCTCTCCTGCACGAGCATACTCATATAATTTTTTACCATTTACTTTAATTGCTGAATAGATTGGGGGCTTTTGTTCTTGAGAACCAATAAAATTATTGAAACAAGCAACTATTTCATTATTATCAAGAGCATGGAACTCTTTTGTTTCAATAATTTTACCACTAGCATCATATGTATCAGTACTTGTTCCTAGACTAAGTGTTGCAACATATTCTTTGCTTTCGCTTGTTAAAAACTGCAAAACTTTTGTAGCCTTATTTACACACACAACTAAAACACCAGTTGCATCAGGATCTAAAGTTCCGCAATGCCCCACTTTTTTTGTTTTTAATATTCGTCTTAATTTATTAACCACGTCATGGCTTGTCATACCACTAGGTTTGTTTACTAAAATAATTCCATCCATTTTCATCACCGCTTTACATTGTACCTATCTTTACATTAAATTGCAAATAACTTTGCTTAGTAATGATATTTTTGTTAGAATATAGCAAGGTGATAAAAATGACAATGAAAAAAGTACTTGGCTGTATTCGTAAAGCCGATGAAGAATTTAATTTAATTCAAGATGGTGATAAAGTATGTGTGGGCGTTTCTGGTGGTAAAGACTCTATGCTCCTTTTATACTGCTTATCATTATATAAAAAATTCGCAACTGTAAAATTTGATGTTATTGGAGTACATATTGAAATGGGCTTCCCAAATATGGATTTCAGTGAAGCTGATGCTTTTTGTAAAAAAAATGGTATTGAACTTTATCATGAACCTAGTGATGTATATGAAATCTTAAAGTTAAATAAGACCGATGATGGTCGTCTACAATGTTCATTATGTTCTAAATTTAAAAAAGCACTTGTAATCGATGGTGCAAAGAAATACAGATGCAACAAAGTTGCCTTTGCGCATCATGGTGATGATGCTGTTGAGACACTATTTATGAATATGATCTACGGTGGTAAGATTGCAACCTTTACCCCCAAAATGTATTTAACAAGAACTGAAATGAACTTTATTCGTCCATTAGTTTATGCTTACGAATCAGATATAGTTAGTGCTGTTGAAGAAGCACATGTTCCTATTGTCCCTTCAACATGTCCAGCTGATAAGCATACTAAACGAGAAGAATTTAAACATTTACTAAATGATCTATATTTAAAATATCCGCAAGCTAAAAGCAATCTCCTTACCAGTTTAACAAACGAAGAAAATACAATGTTATGGAAAAAAACGCCAAGAAAAAAGTAAGTTATAAAACTTACTTTTTTTTAAATATGCTTAATTACAAAATAATTTTTCTTGCCGCGACGAACTACAGTCGCCTCATTTCCAAATGCATTAGCTTTTGTAACTATGAACTCAACATCTTTAATTCGTTCACCATTTATTAAAATGGATCCGCCATTAACAAATTCGCGAGCTTCTCGTTTACTCTTTGCTGCCCCACAAGTAGTTAGTGCGTCTAAAATATTCAAGTCTTCATTAACTTCAATACTTGGTACACCTTCAAAGCAAACCTTGACCTGTGCTAATGTTAGTGATTGAATTTGTCCCGAAAATAACATTTTTGAAATATTTACAGCTTCCTCATAAGCTTCAGCACCATGCAAGAATGTGATTACTTCACGCGCTAATGCTTGATGAGCTTCTCTTAAATGTGGTTGCGTTTTATTCTTTTCTTCTAATTCCATAATTTCTTCAGGTGTTAAGAAAGTTAAAAATTTTAAATAATCAATTACTTTATCATCTTCTGAGTTAATAAAAAATTGATACATTTCATATGGTGATGTTTTCTCTCTATCTAGCCAAATAGCCTTACCATTAGTTTTTCCAAATTTTGTTCCATCACTTTTAGTCAATAATGGCATTGTAAAACCATATGCCTCTTTACCATCTTTTTTGCGAATCAATTCAATTCCAGCAGTAATATTCCCCCATTGATCTTGACCAGCTACTTGCATAACACAATTTTTGTTATTGTATAACCATTCAAAGTCCATTGCTTGCATGATCATATATGAAAATTCAGTATATGTAATCCCTGCATCTAAACGACGTTTTACAATATCTTTGTTTAACATATAGTTAATATTAAAATATTTTCCATAATCTCTTAAAAAATCAATGAAATTAAGATCCTTTGACCAATCATAATTATTAACAACTTCAAAACCAAACAAATCTTGTGCTTGTTTCTTTAAGCAAGCAAAATTATGTTCAACTGTCTCTTTGGTAATCATTGGTCTTTCAGTATCTGGTTTAGGATCACCAATCAATCCGGTTGCTCCACCAACTAATAAAATTGGATTATGTCCCGCTTCTTTTAATCGCTTTGAAATTAAAAATGATGAAAAATGTCCAATATGGAGACTATCACCAGTAGGATCAGTCCCAATATAAAAAGTCATCCCACCATTATTTAATTTTTCTTCTAAATCTGGTGAACTAACCACTTTGATTAATCCACGCCATACTAA